>Ga0136846_1208263_pt1 | contig 260172 bp, 224 predicted proteins | sample HopSoiMetagenom2_FD_96841 | JGI IMG/M metagenome (GOLD analysis project Ga0136846, IMG submission 96841) | Grasslands soil microbial communities from Hopland, California, USA - 2 Assembly 2016 (version 4) | ecosystem: Environmental > Terrestrial > Soil > Grasslands | place: USA: Hopland... | reverse complement strand
CTGGAACAGGAGATGCAGAAACCGGCCTTTAAGAAGGCGCCATTCAGGGTTGTAATGATGCACATACCGCATTTTTACTCAGGCGACTGGCATGGCACACTGCATTGCAGAGAATTGTTTGCGCCCCTTTTCGACAAGTATAAGGTAGATATGGTCATCTCTGGTCACACCCATAAGTTTGGCGTGTTTGCACCTGAAAAAGGTAAACATAGTTACCCGATCATTATCGGAGGCGGGCCCAAAGACGGTAACAGAACGCTTATAAAGGTAAAAGCCAATCAGCAGGAGCTTTCTTTGAAAATGCTCAAAGATGATGGAAGCGAAGTGGGCAGCTATATGATAAAAGAAAGTAAGAAATCTTACTTATTCCCTCGTGCTGCTATAAAGCTAAATGCAATTCTGAGGTTAGGGATAATCACCCAATTTCTAAAATCGGTACCGCCAATTATCCCTGCCTGCCATTCAAAATTTATTGCAGAGGACAAGGATCGCTGCATCCCCCAGGCAGCCGTAAGGCCTGCTGCTTGATGTGTTGTTATATTTCCCGATGATAATATTGAATTGCCATTCACAAACAGGTCGGTGCCGATAAAATTCGCAGCATTATTTTTTACGCTTCTACCTTTTCTGAAACGGCGGTCAAGGTTATAATAGTTTCTGAAACCAATGCCCGCTTCAGGCACTATTGCATAATGAAATTCCGTTCCGCTAACTGAACCCGAGCTAAAAGACATACCACCTGCAACCCCGCCCTCAAGCGTAAGCACAGATTTACGGCTTACCGGCTTCTCCCATTGATAAGTGAGACCCAGTACAGATAATTTTATTTTATGGAGCTGCCGCACACGAGGCATATCAGGGAAACTCCCCGAATTATTTTGCGCGGAGGCAGTTGATCCCATCCATATAAACAGAAGAATTGAAAAAAGTGGTATTCTCATAAAGCTAATGGTTATTGGTAAGACGAGGAGATCCCTTCAATAGTTGCATCAATAAAAAAAGTCTGCAACTGTTTGCAGACTCAATATCATGGGTATTGATAAGGCAGTTATCTAACCTTATAAATAAAATCGTTATTCTTAAATTGCTTGGCTACTTCACGGAGATCGTAAGCGATGCTGGCATCCACCATTTTATCGCCCATTTCCAGTACAAAACCTCCGATAATATCGGGGTTAACAGTTTCCTCCAGCTCCACTTTTTCAACACCTGCCGCTTTCTTCACCTGGGCAATAATGCTGTTTTTGGTAACATCACTAACCGGTACGGCTGTTGTAAGCTTTACAGTATTAATATTGTTATGGCGTTTGTATAATGTTACAAATTCAGTGAGTATTTCGGGTAAATGAGACTCCCGCACTTTGCTGATCAGCAAACGGATAAAACCTGATGTGATTTCCCCAATGTTGCCATTAGCCACTACAGCCCCCACTATTTTCTGCTTTTTATCTGCTTTTATAATCGGGCTACGTAATAAGCTGACAAAGTCGCTATTTGATTTGCATACAGCCTGTAACCATTGAACATCAGCAAACACCTGATCCAACTGACCTTTTTCTACAGCAATATCCAATAATGCCTTTGCGTATCTATGTGCTAACCGGGGATTCAGCATTTTCTAATTACTATTTATTTATTTCAGATTAATATTCTTTCTACCGCACTATTCATTCGCCTGCAGTAAGCAGTAGTTGCTTAGTTCAGCTTAATGCTATCAACTAAACCATTAATATGCGCCTCCTGTTTATTAGAGCTGCTCAATTCCTGTTTCAGAATTTTCTCGCTCACTTCCACAACCAGCTTACCCACTTCGTTTTTCACTTCGGTTAAAGCCGCCATTTTCTGTGAGTTGATCGCCTGCTGCGCATCAGCAATAATTTTAGAAGCTTCTGCTTTAGCCTGATCTTTTGCTTCGTTGATGATCTTATCTTTCGTTTCCCGCGCTTCTTTCAATAATGCAGCTCTTTCTTCACGTGCCTTGGCTAATAACGCTTCGTTCTCATTTTGCAACTGTGCCATTTCAGCTTTTACTTTCTCTGCAGAAGCAATAGCACCGGCAATATTTTGCTCGCGTTCGTTCAACGATTTTAAAATAGGCTTCCAGGCAAATTTTTTCAGTATCAGGAATACCACTAAAAAGGCAACAAGCGCCCATACAAAATAACCGAGGTCTGGAGTAACTAATCCCATTGTTTATTTAATTGAAAGCCCATAGACTATGCTTATAGACGATGGACAGATGATAATTTGTAAAAAACTTAAAATATACTGCATCCGCCGCCCTTTGCTTTAGATGCAGTAAAATTTTTGATGAAGCTATTACTTCAATACAGCCAATAAGCCTGCGATTACCGCGAACAGGGCAACACCCTCAATAAAGGCTGCAGTTAAGATCATAGCACCACGAATGTCGTTAGCTGCTTCTGGCTGACGAGCGATACCTTCGGTAGCACCTTTACCGATTTGGCCAATACCCAAACCAGCACCAATTGCTGCTAAACCAGCGCCAATAGCACCACCTACGTGAGACCAGCTACCAGTTACTTCCAACAAAGTGTTTAATAAATCCATGATTGTGATTTTATATAATTAAAAATAGAAAACAAATTAATGATGCGGATGCACGTCTTCTTCGTAATGATGATCACCAATAGCACCACCGATAAATACTGCAGTAAGATTAGTGAAAATGTACGCCTGGATAAATGCCACCAGGATCTCGATTACATAGATAAATACGGCAAACGCTATTGAAACCGGCGAGAATGCATATCCTGCCCCTTTGCTCATTTCTCCGAAAATAAATATCAGACTGATAAAGCTCAGGATAATAATGTGCCCTGCAGTCATATTGGCAAACAAACGCACGATAAGGGCGAAAGGCTTGGTAAATACGCCTAAAAGCTCTACAGGGATCATCAGCAATTTTACGGGCAGCGGTACACCCGGGAACCAGAATACGTGCTCCCAATAATGCTTGTTCGTGCTGAATATGATCACGAAGAATGAAATAATACCCATCACCGCAGTAAAGGCAATATTGCCTGTTACATTTGCTGCACCCGGCAATAAGCCAAAAATATTGTTGATTAAGATAAAGAAAAATACAGTTAAGAGATAAGGCAGGTATTTTTTATACTTAGGTCCCAGGTTAGGTTTTGCAATATCATCGCGTACAAAAGTGATCACCGGTTCAACCGCATTCTGGAAACCTTTAGGAGCCGATGTAACACCCTGACCTTTGAGGTACTTTTTTGCCAGGGAAGTTAAGATCAACACTAAAACGATTAACGCCAGTAGCATTTGCGACACGTTTTTGGTAATAGAGAAATCATACACTTTTACAGACTCGTCTACATTGCCATTGGCGTCAACAGGTACTACTTTATCATGCTCCAGCTTGTAACCATTGTAAATTTCATGTCCGTGATGAAATTTAGAAGACATAAAAGCAGAAAAACCTCTCTGAGGAGAATATACTAAAACCGGCAAAGGCAAAGTGGCGTGAAATTCGCTGCCATCGCTCTTTTTGAAAGAGAAAAAATGGAACTCATGTGCGTCTGCAATATGGTGCAAAATAGCCTCGCCGGGATTAAACGCCGATTCAGCAGCTGCACCATGTTCGCCGGCCTTGTGCTGCTCTGCCGGGGCAGCTTCGTGCTGCGCAAAAGCCAATTGCCCTGCAAATACTAAAAACAGGCTGAAAGCCGCTACTAGAAAGGATTTGAAGCCGTTTGAACCCATAATTCGGTGAAATTTGGCGCAAAGATAAGGGGAGTATGGGAAAATTGGCAGGTTTGAGGTTTGAAAAGTTAATAAATGATCAATTTTCAAGCAACCGGCTACTCACCTTGCGTTTCCTGAGTTTATTGATGTAGCGCTGAAGACATTCATTTTCTTGCTCTGGCTTATGTCCTTTTGCTTTCGGCCATCTTACAGGCAATTTAATCAATTTTTTCGGCAGTTTAATACACGTACTACTTAACCCGTTCAGGGTTCTTCCTGATAAAATCATCCCAGCCCTTAAAGCTCCCCGTAGAAGAAACAGGCGATAAGATCTGGTAATGATGGCATACAGCCACTGCCAAAGCATCGGTAGCATCAAAATATTGCGGTAATTCTTTCAGGTTCATAGTTTGCTGCAGCATTTTCCATACCTGTTCCTTATCTGCATTCCCATTGCCGGTTACAGCCAGCTTTACTTTTTTGGGAGAATATTCGGTTATTGGCAGGTTATAGTGCATGGCAGCCGCAATTGCAACGCCCTGTGCACGCCCCAGCTTCAGCATACTTTGCACGTTCTTACCGAAAAATGGCGCTTCAATGGCAAATTCGGTGGGCTGGTACAATTTAATAAGTTCAGTTACTTTTTGATGAATAAGGTTAAGACGTTCATAGTTGCCTTTTTTTGCCGGCAGCTTTAAAGCATGCATCTCCAGCAATTGTATTTTTTGACGGTGACAGGCGATGATGCCATACCCCATTACGATGGTTCCCGGGTCGATACCCAATATTATTTTGGAAGATTCTTGCAAACAGATACTATTTTTACCTACTTGTGAAGGTGAACAAAAATATCAAAATATTCATCAACTATTTTCTGGGCCCGGTGCTCTTTATTTGGCTGGCATGGTCTATTTATAACCAGGTGAGTAACCAAAACGGCCTGGAAGAGTCCCTTGCACGAATCAAATCATCGCTGGCCAGCTCCAATATCTGGTACCTGCTCATCACTATTGCATTGATGCTCATTAACTGGGGACTGGAAGCCTATAAATGGCTGCTCGCGGTAAAAAGAGTACAGTATATCAGCTTTGGACGGGCATTTAAGGCTGTTCTTTCGGGCATTTCATTTTCCATTAGTACCCCTAACAGTATTGGCGAATATGTAGGCCGCGTGCTTTATATGAGCGAAGGTAACCGTATTAAAGCCATTTCTTTAACTGTTGTTGCTAATATGAGCCAGTTGATTGTCACTTTTGTTATGGGACTGGCTGCATTATTATTTATCAGGGATGACCTGATTCATGCGGGTATTGCAACACACGCATTTGTCAATGCTTTTATTTGGGTTTCTGCCATTATTATTGTTACACTACTGTTATTTTATTTCCGGTTGCCGTGGCTAATAAAAATTATTGATAAATTGCCGCAGGTCAGTAAGTTTGCCTGGGCCATTGAAGCTATCGAGCATATAAATGCAACGTTGCTAATAAAGTTCTTGTCTTTGTCGGTAATACGGTTTGCAGTTTTCAGCCTGCAGTATTTTTTATTATTTCAGCTGTTCGACGTAAATGTAACCGTATTACAAAGCTGGATGGGAATAAGTGTAATGTTTCTGGTGATGGCGATTATACCTACTATTGCACTTTTTACTGATTTGGGCTTGAAAAACGAATTGAGCATCCAGCTTATGGGACTATTTACAGCCAACCATTTGGGTGTAAGCTTAACTTCGTTAAGCATATGGTTAATAAACCTGGTATTTCCGGCCCTGATAGGAAGCCTGCTGATACTGGGAATCAAAAATATTTTTAAAAATAGAAATGAAAGCACTTAAATTATCCGTTCTCTCTCTGATTGCAATTGCCGCAATGGCCAATACCCAATTGCCTGCTGCAAAGGAAACCGAACCTGATCAAAAATGCGGCATTACCAATACCGCTTTTAAAGCGGGAGAAAAAGTAGGTTTTATTGTTTATTATACTGCTGCCAAATTAATTAATGTTACTGCCGGTGCAGGATCTTTTACTACCACGCTGGAAAAGTTAAACGGCAAAAGCGTTTACCATGTGGTAGGTGAAGGCTATACGCTACCCTCATACGAATGGGCTTATAAAGCCAGGGACACTTACGAAACTTTTATGGATGCGGAAAGTTTATTGCCATTAAAGTTTGTTAGAAATGTGAATGAAGGCGGCTATAAAAAATATCAAAATGTAAACTTTAACCGTACAGCCAATACCGCGATCAGTAGTGAAGGTGTTTTTAAAATTCCTACCTGTGCGCACGACGTGGTAAGCGCTGTTTTTTATGCCAGAAATATCAACTTTAATGGTTTAAAAGTAAACGACCGGATCCCATTCAACGTTTTTCTCGACAATGAAGTGCATTCTATGTATGTGCGGTACCTTGGTAAAGAAGTGCTCAATACCAAATACGGCAAGTTTAACACCATTAAGTTTAAACCTTTAACCATTAAAGGAACTATTTTCGAGGGAGGTGAGCAAATGACCGTTTGGGTAACAGACGACGCTAATCACGTGCCGGTAAGAATTGAAAGCCCTATTATTGTAGGTAAGGTGCGGATTGACATGACCAGCTTCGAGAACCTGCGTAATCCGATGACCGCTTTAGTCAAAAAGAACTAAATATTATATTATTCAAAAAACTATTAAGATCCTTCAGGGGATCTTTTTTTATTACCGGTTATTTTTCCGGTTCAAACAAAAAGCCGGGAAATTCCTGTAAATCTCCCGGCTAACAAGTTATAGCAACGTATACAAGCGTTTTGTATTCTAAATTAATACGCTCTTGCGAAAAGTACCCGCTGCTTAGACGGTTTACCGCTCAAAATACAAACGCCTTCTTCTGCTCCCATATCATCCAGGGGAATACAGCGAATAGTTGCTTTTGTTTTTTCCTTAATCTCGTTCTCTGTTTCGGCGCTGCCGTCCCAATGGGCTAAAACAAAACCACCTTTATTATCTAAAAGAGATACAAACTCCTCCCACGAATCAGCTTTGGTAATATGTTCATCGCGATAAGTTTTAGCTTTTTTAAACATATTATTCTGAATATCAAGCAATAATCCATCAATATACTGGCTAATACCGTCTGCGTGAATCAGTTCTTTGGCCTTTGTATCCCTGCGGGCAATCTCGATCTGGTTATTCGCCAGGTCTCTCGCTCCTAAGGTAACGCGAACCGGAACGCCTTTTAACTCGTATTCGGCAAATTTCCATCCGGGGCGGTTATTATCATTATCATCATATTTAGCCCTGATTCCCATTGCTTTAAGATCTGCAAGGATCTCATCGGCTTTGGCATCAATCAGCGCTTTCTGCTCGTCTCCCTTATATATAGGTACAATCACCACCTGTAATGGTGCAATTTTTGGTGGCAGTACTAATCCTTCATCATCGCTATGCGCCATTACCAGCGCCCCTACCAGCCTGGTGCTCACTCCCCAGCTGGTAGCCCAAACATATTCCTGCTTATTTTCTTTGGTCAGAAACTGTACGTCGAAGGCTTTGGCAAAATTCTGGCCCAGAAAATGGGAAGTGCCGGCCTGTAGCGCCTTGCCATCCTGCATCAAAGCTTCGATACAATAAGTATCTATTGCTCCTGCAAAACGTTCACTTTCTGTTTTTACGCCTTTTATTACCGGAACTGCCATAAATTCCTCCACAAATTCGGCATATACATCCAACATCTTTTTCGCTTCAGCTTCTGCCTCTTCCTGGGTTGCGTGTGCAGTATGCCCCTCCTGCCATAAAAATTCGGCAGTACGCAAAAACAAACGCGTTCTCATTTCCCATCTTACTACGTTGGCCCACTGGTTCACGAGTATGGGTAAGTCGCGGTAAGACTGGATCCAGTCTTTATATGTATTCCAGATAATAGTTTCGCTCGTAGGACGCACAATCAGCTCTTCCTCCAGTTTGGCTTCCGGGTCAACTACTACTCCTTTTCCATCCGGGTCATTTTTTAAACGGTAATGAGTAACTACTGCACATTCCTTTGCAAACCCTTCCACGTGGGCAGCCTCCTTGCTCAAAAAACTTTTAGGTATAAAGAGGGGGAAGTAGGCGTTTACGTGCCCTGTGTCCTTGAACATCTTATCCAGCGCATCACGCATATTTTCCCAAAGGGTAAAGCCGTAGGGCTTAATTATCATACAACCTCTCACGGCAGAGTAGTCGGCCAGTCCTCCTTTTAATACCAGGTCGTTATACCATTGCGAGTAATCCTGCTGCCTCGACGTAATTTCTTTACTCATAATTTTGTTATGTTTTAAACCGGCTAATAATAAGCCGGTTATCGATATTTTAGCCTATTACCAGCCCTTTATTACTTCTTCCATGATCACATTTTCCTCACCAACTTTTTTTAACAAAAAATGTTGTGAATTAAAAGCAAATTGTGCATCCTTTTATCACATTTCAGCGTCACAGCAATTAAGGGATAATACGTTATTTTTACAAATTGCTATTTTAGGGATCGCAAATGTAAATTTTAAGCCTAATTAAAACAATTATTAAATATATAAATGGCCAAAATGAAAATAAAATCTACAACCTTGCTGTTTCTGGTGGGCGTGGCGCTGGCTTTTGCCGGCTGTTCTACAGCCTACAGAACCGGGCAAACACCTGACGATGTGTATAGTTCGCCCGCTCCCACACAAGAGGAGTATGCAAAAATTAAGAAAACCGATGAAAGAAGGTATCGGACCTATGATGATGCAGATGAGGAATATGAAGACTATGATGACCGGTACCTGCGCATGAAAGTTCGTAACCGTAACCGTTGGAGCGACCTGAATGACTGGTACTATTACGGCGACCGTTATAATTTCAGTTATTATAATAACTGGGCATATTGGAACGACCCCTGGTATTGGAATAACCCCTGGAGTCCTGTAAGCTATTGGAACATGTGGTATAACCCCTGGTATTCCGGCTGGGGCTGGGGTGGCGGATTTGGCTGGGGAGGCTGGTATGGTGGCGGCTGGGGCTGGAATAGTCCCTGGTATGCCGGCTGGGGTGGATGGTATGGCGGCGGCTGGGGCTGGGGAGGCTGGTACGATCCCTGGTACAACGGCTGGTATGGTCCCGGCTGGGGTTGGGGCGGCGGTTGGTACGGTGGTGGTGTAATAGTAGGTCGCCGCGCCGATTATGGACCCAGAACCAACGCCAACCTTGGTAGCTATAGCGGAGGCAGGGGCAATGTAAGTGTAGGAACGGGAAGCGGACGAACTACGCCTGGCTACATTAATCCTACCGGTGGCACTTACAGAAGCACTTATGGCGTAAGAAGTAACGCCAGCGTTAGTACCAACACGAGCAATTCAGGCTCTTATGGACGTTCGGCCAACACAGGAAGCTATAACCGTTCCTATAACCAGGGACAGACCTATAACCGCGATGTATATTCAGCGCCGAGAAGTAATGAGAGTCGCCCTACCTATTCACCGCCCCCTTCTTCACCTTCTTATTCTTCCCCATCTGGTGGTGGTAGTTCGGGCGGTGGCGGCGGTGGAAGCACCGGTGGTGGCGGTGGCGGAAGCGGCAGAAGATTTTAGTACGGCCGCTTATACACCTGACTTTTATTACTACTTTAAACCTATTAAATTTTATACATGAAAAAAATTTTTCTGGCTATAACGCTGGTGTCTGTATATAGCGCTTCCCAGGCACAAACACCTGAGGACGCCTTAAGATACTCCTGGCTACAGGCTTCAGGTACTGCGCGCTCACAGGCAATTGGTAATGCCAATGGAGCCATCGGTGGTGAAATATCTACCATCTTTTCCAACCCCGCCAATATAGGCTTTTACAAAACAGGCGACTTTGTTATTTCCGGTGGGGCCAATTTTTTAAATAATAACAGCTCTTACCTGGGTGTATCTCAAAAAGAAAATAAAGCGGCCGGGTTCCTGGGAACAACAGGCTTTGTTTTAGGGAAGCCCTCTTATGGAGGAGGCTCGCTGAAGAGCTCTGCTTTCGGTATTGCCATAAACAGGGTAGCCGATTTCAATAATCGTATTGTTTATTCTAATAAGGGCGGACAGCTAAGCCGTACCTCAATGGCCGACTATTTTATTGAAGACATTGTGGCGAATAATGGAAAAAATCCTCATGGCTCAGACCTGGCCGTTCAGGCAGGCTGGATCAAAGAGGTTCCCAATGGCAATAATATCGATCTTAGCTCTCCCGCAGTAGACCTCGCAAAAGCCAGTGGCTTAGAGCAGCGGCAGGTAATCACTACCAATGGAGGTATTACTGAATTGGCTGTTGCCGGAGCTGCTAATTTAAATGAAAAAGTGTTTATCGGTGGTACTATCGGGATACCTATGCTGAGATACGGTGCCACGCGGCAATACACGGAGCAGGACCCCGGAACTACCAGTAACGGCTTCGACGCAGCGTGGTTTGATGACGACCTGATCACGAAAGGCGTTGGTATTAATGTAAAAGCGGGCGTGGTTTTTAAAGCTACGAATAATTTAAGACTAGGTTTTGCCGCGCACTCCCCTACCTTTTATTCTTTAAGTGATAGTTATATTGCTACTGCCGGCGCCAACCTGGATGATATAGACAAACAAAGAACCAGCAGTGAATTAATATACGATTATAACCTGAATACCCCTTATAAGTTAATGGGAAGCTTTTCATTATTGTTTGGTAATGTGAACGATATAAGCAGCCAGAAGGGTTTTATATCGGGTGATGTGGAATATGTAAACCATATGGCATCTAAGTTTCGTACCACAAGAGATGACAGGGGTGCTAATAACGATTATTTCAAACCCCTGAATAATGCAATAGACAATGCCTATAAAGGTGCGGTGAATGCCAGGCTGGGCGCTGAGCTGAAATTTAACACCATTGCCGTTCGTTTGGGTGGCGCTTATTATGGCAATCCGTATAAAGATATTGCAGGCGAAAAAGGAGAATTGATACAGGGAACCGGCGGTTTGGGATACCGTAACAAAGGATTTTTCATCGATTTAGGTTATGTACATAGCTTTGGAAAAGATGTGCTATTTCCCTATCGTTTAACAAATGCTGATTTCTACCCTGCCCAGATAAAAAGCAACAATTCCCGCGTGTTGCTGACGCTGGGTTTCAAAATTTAAGCAATCAAACAGTATATATCAACAAAAACCCCGTTCAATATGACGGGGTTTTTTATGGAATGACCTTACTATAAAACTAAGCCAAAGTAGCCGTTGAAGTAATTTTAGTGTTTAATAATTTGCTGATGGGGCAATTTTCTTCCGCATTTTTAACTGCTGCCTGAAATTGGGCGTCATCAATACCCGGGATAGTTGCAGTGATATCTAAATGACTTTCTACAATAGCTCCATCCTGGAAGTCGATCGTACATTTAGTATCTATATTGTCAGCAGTAAATCCGGCTTCGTTTAATACAAAGCTCAACTTCATTGTAAAACAACCGGCATGAGCAGCAGCAACCAGCTCCTCGGGGTTGGTACCCGGATTGCCATCTTCAAAACGGGTTTTAAAAGAATACTGGGCATTGTTCAACACTCCTGATTGGGTTGAGTTGGTTCCTTTACCATCTTTACCTGAGCCTTGCCAATTGGCGGTTGCGAAACGTTTCATTTTTTATTTTTTATTGGTTTGAGATTTTGAATAATAATTTAGTTGACAACTGAACATTGAGCTCTAATCAAATGACGATACTTCGCTCACTTCAACATCCGGGTCTCTGTCTTCGGGTTCAACAAACTCAAGTATAAAATTGTTCTTCCCCTCCCCAATCATAATCTTCAGGAAATTTTGCTGCACCAGCTCTAAAACCGAAAGAAACATAAAAATGGCCTGAACCCGGTTCTCTGCCACCTCAAACAATTTCTCAAACGATACATTCTTTTCGGCCTGCGCCAGGCTAATCACCTGGCCACGACTGGTTTCCATGGTGTAATTATATTGAACCACGGTGTGTACCGGCTTGTTAACACGGTCGCTATATTTCTGCATCGCCTTTTCAAAGGCTTTCATTAATTTAAACAGCGACAGCGCCTGTATCTCCGTTCCCTCGCCGGCTTCTTCACCAACCAGCGAAAGCTCCTTCTGAATATTGCCGCGCTTGATCATTAACATCCGGAGGGCTTCTTTTTCTGCCATCAGGGCGGCAGCTTCTTTAAATTTTTTATACTCCAGCAATTTGCTCACCAATTCTTCCCTGGGATCTATTTCATTGCCCTGCGCATCCAGTTCTTTACGTGGTATCAGCATTTTGGCTTTAATACGCATTAACGTAGAAACAAACAGGATGAACTCACTGGACAGTTCTATATTCAATGCATCCTGGTTGTGAATGTAATCAAGGAAATCGTTGGTTATTTGCGTGATAGGTATATTATATATGTCCAGCTCATCGCGTTCAATAAAAAAAAGTAAAAGATCAAAAGGGCCTTCAAACTGGGAAAGCTTGATCTGGTAGGTAGAATTTGTCACTACTTCTTTATTTTAGAATAATAAAGTCCTGCCGTAAAAGCAGGACTTCACGAAATTAATATATTCAATTGCCAATCAGGGTCTTTTTTTCAGCTCATCACGAATATCCATTAATAACTGGTCGGTAGACGACGGGCCTGCAGGCGCTGCAGGAGCTTCTTCTTTTTTCAGTTTGTTGGCCCCTTTTATGATCAAAAATAATACTAAGGCAATACACAAAAAGCTAATAACCGCAGAAAGGAAATTACCGTATTTTACCCCGTTCCAGGAAAGCTGAGCTATATTTTCTGCTCCAACCGCCTTTAATGCAGGGTTTAACAACAAAGGCGTAATTACATCTTCAACAAGTGATGTTACTATTTTACCGAAGGCTGCGCCAATAATAACACCTACAGCCAGGTCGATAACATTACCTTTGAGTGCAAATTCTCTAAATTCTTTTACGAATCCCATAATTTAAAAATTTGGTTTATATGAACAAATATAACGCCATATTTAAACATAGCCGCTATGCCCTAAGCTTCTGTATTTAAAACCGGATATTCCATTTTCAACTTTTGCAAATGTTCTTTTAGCGATTTTGCAATACAATATTCCTTATACCAATTTTGATCTGCGGGTACAATTTGCCACTCAGGCTGGTTACAATTTACAAAACATTCTTCATAATACTTATAATAACTGTCTCTGAGGGCGGCTTCGTCAAAGTCTTTTTTATTATATTTCCACATTTTAGCCGGGTTACTCATTCTTTCTTTCAGGCGTTCGGCCTGCTCTTCGGCCGATACATGAAGGTAAAATTTCAATATGCTGGTGGTATTGTGCTCCTCCAGCAATCTTTCGAAATTATTAATGGCGTTAAAGCGCTGACGCGCCAGCTTATCGCTGCACCATCCATGAACCCGGGTTACCAGCACGTCTTCGTAATGCGACCGGTTGAAGATCTGAATATTGCCTTTAGCCGGTGTGTTTTTGTGAACACGCCATAAAAAGTCGTGGGCGGCTTCTTCTTCTGTAGGTACTTTAAAGGAAGTAACCTGAACGCCCTGCGGATTCATGCGGCCGAAAACATTTCTGATAGCTCCATCTTTTCCACTGGCGTCCATACCCTGCAATATGACCAAAACAGCATGTTTTCGCCCGGCATACAACAGGTTCTGAAGCTCATTCAGTTCTTCTATAATAGCCTTTAACTCCTGCTTACCCTCTTCTTTCTTAAGGTGCTCAGGAGCCCTGGTACTGATTTTGGAAAGATTGAAGCTACCCATCCGGTATTAAGTTAAATAGACATGATTTCTTTTTCTTTGGCAGCAAGATGTTTTTCTACCAAGGCAATATAGTTGTCGGTGAGTTGTTGTACCCCGGCCTCCGCATCCTTCGCAGCATCTTCACTCAACCCGTCCTTTTGTAATTTTTTGATCGCTTCGATGGCGTCTCTCCTGCCGCTTCTCACACCTACTTTAGAGTTCTCGCCCTCAGCCTGGCTTTTTTTCACCAGCTCTTTTCTTCTTTCTTCTGTTAAAGGCGGTAAAAACAAGCGGATATTAATACCATCATTTTGAGGATTGATACCAATATTAGCAGCGATAATAGCTCTTTCGATAGGCTGCAGCATATTTTTTTCCCAGGGTTGAATATTTATGGTACGGGCATCCATAACTGTAATATTACCCACCTGGTTAATAGGAACAGGAGAGCCGTAATAGTCCACCACAATCCCATCAACTATCTGGGGAGTAGCTTTGCCTGCCCTGATTTTCACGAGTTCAGCTTCAAGGTGCGAAATTGCTTTTTTCATACTCTCTTCTGCCGTGGCTACAATCTTATCGATTTGATCTTGCATATATTATATTTTGAAGTGTGGCAAAGCTAACAAAATGCAATAAATATAAGAAGCCCGCTGAACAGAATAATTAGCCCTGTACCTTCTCTATAGAAATGTGCTGCTTGGTAGAAAGATCGATAACTTTAGAGTTGGCCTTTTTCGCCTTCAAACTGGAGATAATCTGACGTTGAAGAACGAGTTTCCGGCGCGGCAACGTAGCGTACAGGATACCCATGGTTAAAAAGGTTAAAGCAAAAACGGAAAATAAAAGGATGGCATTACCCAGGCCCCGGCCGAAATATACCGCGCTTACGATGACTATATTGGCTGATACACATACCAATACTATAGAAGCATGATTTAAACCTTTATCAAGAAGTATATGATGTATATGATTTCTATCGGGCGAAAAAGGCGAACGTCCCTTTAATATCCTGATCGCGAAAACCCTGATCGTATCCGCCAGCGGTATTAATAATATAGCGCCCCCAACTGCCGCCGCCGATGAGATAGGTAAAACGGCCGAAGGGTTTGAGGCTACTGTTACAAATTTTAACACCAGGATGGATGCAACCATTCCAATTAATAACGAGCCCGAATCGCCCATAAAAATCTTTGCGGGGTGAAAATTAAAAATAAGGAATGCCAATAAAGCGGCTGATAAGGAAAAAGAGAACATGGCATAAGCCGGCAACCCGCCCAGGTAAAAATAAGTACCTAATAACAAAGTAACCATAAGGCCCAGTGCCCCCGCAAGTCCGTCGATTCCGTCGATAAGATTAAAAGCATTTACCAGCAATACGATAACAATATAGGTAAGCGGAATGCCGTACATGGGTTCCAGCTCTCCAATTCCTAAAATACCGTACAGGCTTTCAATACGTATTCCGCCGAGGTGAATTATAATTGCGGCAGCAATAATTTGCACCACAAACTTCTTAAATGCCGACAATGCGATAATATCGTCTTTCAGGCCAATAAAGAACATTAAAAAAAGCGCTGCGAAGAAATACTGGAACTCAGGGTTTTCTGCAAAAGAAATACCCAATAGTGACGAAAAAGTAAGCGCTATAAACACTCCTACTCCGCCCAGGGAGGCAATAGTGTGCTTGTGAAGCTTGCGCTCATCCGGAATATCATACAATTTCTTCTTATCTGCGATAAGAATTATCACAGGGATTGCCAAAAAAGCAACTATAAATGAAATTATAGCTGTTATTAGTATTTGGAGCATTCGATAAGGATTAAGGTGCCACAAAAGTAGACATTCTACAGGTAAAAACAATTTTCAGGCCATTTATTTATATTATATCATCGTAAACAAATTTCAGCCTTTTGTAAAAAAGCTGCATTTTTGCACCTCATCAAAAACTGAAACGATGGCAACTTTGCAGGAAATAGCTTCTCAGGTGAGAAGAGATATAGTTAGAATGGTACATGGTTCCCAGAGTGGCCACCCGGGAGGTTCCCTGGGCTGCGCCGATTTTCTGACTGCCCTTTATTTTAAGGTAATGGAGCATGATCCCTCATTTAATATGGAAGGCAAAAATGAAAACCTGTTCTTCCTCTCCAATGGTCACATTTCTCCCGTATTTTATTCTGTATTAGCACGTTCGGGATACTTTGATGTGAAAGAACTATCGACTTTCAGAAAAATCAACAGCCGTCTGCAGGGCCACCCTGCCACACACGAGCACCTGCCAGGTATACGGGTTGCCAGCGGCTCTTTAGGCCAGGGATTGAGCGTGGCTATCGGCGCTGCTTTAGCTAAGAAACTCAATAATGACGACAAATTGGTGTATTCTTTACATGGCGACGGAGAACTGAATGAAGGCCAGATATGGGAAGCCATAATGTTTGCGGCCCACCATAAAGTAGACAACCTGATTGCTACGGTTGACTGGAACGGACAGCAAATTGACGGGCCAACAGAAAAAGTGTTGAATATGGGTAACCTGCACGAAAAGTTTGAAGCTTTTGGCTGGCATGTACTGGAAATGAACGGCAACGATATGGATGATGTGATAGCCGGGCTGGATAAAGCAAAAGCCGCTGCGGGACAAGGTAAACCTGTTGCCATAATGATGCACACCATAATGGGCAAGGGAGTAGACTTTATGGAAAACGACCACGGATGGCACGGTATTGCTCCTAATGATGAGCAATTAGCCAAAGCGCTGGAGCAATTGCCGGAAACTTTAGGCGACTATTAAATGTATTATCAAATAAATAAAAACCGGCAATATCTGTTGCCGGTTTTTTTGTTTCCATGTGCCTTATTGGTATTGTATATAAAGCGGTATGGGCTTAAATTTCATCAGTTCCGATGGCGTATAAATACCCTTTGAGCCGTTTTTCAGGTCGTTCCTGTAAAAAATCTTAAATCCTGCAAATTGAACCGGCTGTTCGTAAATATATCTCCGCCAGGTGCCGGCTTTTAATTCCTTTCCACCCCAGCCGTCCATATCAATCACCACCTGTACTTCCGGTACCTTTTTTATAGCTTTATAATTAGCTACCATATCAGCCGTAAACCGGTGTACCACTAATATTTTAGGAGGCAACTTATTTTCGCGTACAATCTTAGCCAGCAAATCTATAGCAAAGTTGATGTCTGTAGCATTAAAGCTGCCGATAACACTTCCGGGTTTATTGCCCCCTTTCATCGAAAACTCGGGGTCGATACCCAGGTGAAAACCGGGTAATGCAAAATACTTTTCAAACCGCGGCAGTTCATCCTGCAGGGTGCTCAGGCCCACCTGCACATCTATAAATGTAAGCGCTTTAATTTCTTTTGCCCAGCTAATAACCGTGTCAATTTGTTGAAAGGGCATGCGTAAGCGGTACTTGCCATCAGAACCGGGCTCCCCCTGCGCTGTTACCGCAATATAATGCAGCGCCGGTATCACAGGAGTTTGAGGATCTGCTTTTTCCCATTTATTTACTTCACCGTTGAGTTTATCTAGCATTTGCTTTTTAGGAAGTTCTCCCAGTATGCCCATTCGCGTTGAATAGAGGTTGCCGTAATAGGCAACGATCCGGTTAAAGGGCAACAGCGCTCCCTTTAACGGATAAGGACCTTTTGCAGGCCATCTCCCGCTGCTGTCTCCGTTTGCCATCCAGCGCATTTTTTCATTATAGGCCGCCGTGTCGATGGCTGGTTCTGTATTATCTGCAACCGCGGTATCTATCCTGAGCACGCTATCAACAGCAGGTTTTTCTTGTTTTGCACTATCGGCAATCTTAACTTCCTGGGTATCATTATCTGTTCCATTACAAACCGCTGCGCCAAAACTTAATGCGAGGGGCCAAAACATCCATTTCATTTATTTGATTTAAAGGGGAAAATAGTTAATTGTTCAAACATCTTTTAGTAATCGCATCCTGTAGGCATTCATTGCAGTAACCCCCAGCTTCTTTATAAGACTATAATTGGCAATAAGGCCAACCGGGGCACCAATAACCGGAAGCAGCTGAGCCATTTTAGCCAAGTCGATATAATCCCTGTATTCCTGCTGAAATTTCCGCCACTCAAATTGATTAATATCTTGCGGCAATGCAGCTGCAAGATTGTCCCAATTGGCCAGCTTTATATAAACATTCCGGCTATGTTCCCTGCTGGAAAACGACAATTCAAAAATATGCAGTAAGTAAATACGTTCTTTATAATCATCGAGGTTAAACCCATAGGCGGCTGCTATTTCGTACAACAATTTTAGTTTTAATGCAATCAGGATCGGAAAATCAGCCAGGCCTAAAAAAAAGCCGCCTGCGCCCGTTACACCACCCTCAACGGCAGCTGTACTCCTGTAGAATTTTATTTTTTCTTTTACCAGCAGCTCGCGCTCCAATAACGATTTCCCCTGAAGTGCTTTCGCCGTAGTGTATTTTGCGCCGAACAAAACACCCCTGACCATTTGCTTTATAACCATGGTGATGGCATTATGTACCTTCTCTGGAATAAAAGTGTTGATCTTATCCTGCGCTTTCTTGGATAATTTGCCCAGCAGGCCAGGACCTTTCATCATTTCATACTGCCATTTTTGTAATTCGTGGACCACAAAAGCTTCATAATTATCCATATTCCCTCATTTGCAAAAACTATACCCCTAAGCCATTATAAAATAAAAAACCGGCCAGAGGTATACTCTGACCGGTGTAAAAAACATTAAATAGATTGTTACCAGAAGCGAACGTAAATCGCCGTAATTAATAATAAGGTTACTACAATCATTATCAGCGTTCTGGGATCTACTTTAAACATGCTCTTATCTATTGCAAATGCCTTAGGATTATCTTTAGGACCTGCAAGACTGATGGCGATCATCACTAAAATGGTAATCACAAAAGACCAGCCCATGTTGATAAGGAATGGAATTTCAGTGATGGTGTGCACTACGCCTTTCTCCATTTTCTCGTAGGTAAAGGCAGTATACATCCAGGTTTCTTTACCAAAAAGCTCAACCGCATAGCTGTTAAAGAATATAGCCAGCACAAAACCTAATATTACCCCAACCAGTGCCGCTGTACCGGTGGTGCGTTTCCAGAACATACCTAAAAGGAACATAGCGAACACACCCGGGCTGATAAAGCCCGTATATTTCTGGATGAAGGTAAATCCACCTTCACCGCCTATTCCTAATGCATCTGTCCAGGTAAATGCCAATGCAATGAGCATCGAAATAATGATAGCCCATCTTCCGGTTCTCACCATTTGTATCTCGGTAGCGTCTGACTTAATATATTTTTTATAGATATCAAGAGTATAGATAGTAGAGATACTGTTTACCTTTCCTGCCAGTGAAGCCACAATGGCAGCGGTTAATGCTGCAACAGCCAGCCCCTTTAACCCAATGGGTAAGAACCCAAGAATGGCAGAGTAAGCGCCGTCTTTCACTCCATTGAACCCGGGTAACTGGCCTTTACTATGTAATACATAAGCAGCAATACCGGGTAACATTACTATGATTGGCATAAATAGCTTGAGGAACCCGGCAAATAAAATACCGGTACGGGCTGTTCTTAAATCCGCGCCTAGTGCACGCTGGGTAATATATTGGTTGCAACCCCAATAATTCAGGTTTACGATCCATTGGCCGGCAAAGTACATCGCTAAACCAGGTAATACCACATATTTTTGAACGTCCAGATTTTCCGGCATCGACAAAGTGGTACTGGTTACCGCAGGCTTATCCAGCATCAGTTTAAAATGCCCGGGAGCCTCATTCATTAAGGCCTTGAAGCCGGCGATAGCGCTACCTACTGCAGCGCCGTTGATTCGCTGATCTACAATCTGCAGCGCCATATATACCGTAGCAAAACCGCCTATGATCAACACTGCCACCTGAATTACATCGGTATACCCGATCACTTTCATACCACCCAGGCCAATCAGCAATGCCATTACCAGCAATACAATCATGATTGCATGCAGGTATCCGCCGCCGAGCAACGTATCGATAGCCAACGCACCCAGATAAAGGATAGACGTTAAGTTAACAATTACATACAAAAACAGCCAGAATACAGCCATTATGAGCGAAACAGATTTATTATACCGGGTTTCAAGAAACTGCGGCATGGTGTAAATCTTGTTCTTTAAATAAATGGGGATAAACCACACTGCAACTATGATCAATGCTACCGCAGCGATCCATTCGTAAGCCGCTACCGCTACCCCCACAAAAAATCCCTCACCACTCATACCAATAAACTGCTCGGCAGAAATGTTAGAGGCGATCAGTGAAGCTCCGATAGCCCACCATGTTAATGAACCTTCAGCAAGAAAATAGTCGTGCGACGCGGAAACGGTCGCTTTCTTCTTACGCATATATACCCAATAACCATAAGACGCAACAAGGATAAAATAGGTAAAAAACACTACGTAGTCCAGCGTACCCAAATTATTACTCATAATGACAGCAATTAAAATTTTTTAAAAAAGTTTGCTAATATAATCAATAAAATAATCGCAAAACGTTATTTTTTTAAGCTTTATTCAACTGATAGTACACATCACTCCAACGCAATTCATTTTTGAAATTGTAGAGCTCTGTGTTTTTGCCGATCAGTGTAAACTCAATACCCGCCATGTCGGCAAAATCCTCCAGATGCTCTGCGGTAAGATTTTGCGAGTAGCCGGTATGGTGTGCGCCCCCGGCCAATATCCAAGCTGCACAACCGGTGTTCATATCGGGATAAGGCTTCCATAATACGCGTGCTACCGGCAGTTTGGGCAGGTCGTTCTGCGGCTCTACGGCTTCTACTTCATTTACCAACAACCTGAAGCGGTTGCCCATATCTACTACCGAAGCATTTAAAGCAGGGCCTCCCGGCGCGTTAAATACCAGGCGTACAGGATCTTCTTTACCACCAATACCTAGGGGATGTATTTCTACATTTGCCTTTCCGCTGGCTATTGAAGGACAAATTTCCAGCATGTGAGAGCCCAGTACCAATGAATTACTAGGATCGAAATGGTAGGTATAATCTTCCATAAAGGAGTTGCCGCCGGGTAAGCCAGCGCCCATTACTTTCATGGCTCGTACCAAAGCCGCCGTTTTCCAATCGCCTTCGCCCGCAAAACCGTAACCACGTGCCATCATTCTCTGGGAACCGATGCCCGGCAACTGCTTCATACCATACAGGTCTTCGAACGTGTCGCTATATCCTTTATAATTACCTTCTTCCAGGAAACGCTGCAGTCCGAGCTCAATCCTTGCTGCATCTACCAGCGATTGGTATTGAGGCCCTCTTGCATGCAGGCTTTCCATTACATTATATGTTTCATGATATTCTGCGATCAGATCTTCTACCTGCTTATCGGCAACATCATTGATCACTTTTACCAGGTCGCCAATACCGTGTGTATTTACGCTGTAGCCAAAGCGCAGTTCAGCCTCTACCTTATCACCATCAGTCACCGCTACATAACGCATATTATCACCAAACCGAACGAAACGGGCACCCTGCCAGTCGTTCCATCCCGCCGCAGCGCGTGTCCATACAGCAATGCGTTCAATAGCATTATCGTCTTGCCAGTGCCCTACCACAACTTTCCTTCTTTTACGCATACGGCTCATCATGAAACCAAATTCCCTGTCTCCATGCGCCGACTGGTTGGTATTCATAAAATCCATATCAATAGAACCCCATGGAATATCACGATTATATTGCGTATGAAAATGCAGCAATGGCTTGTGCAAAATCTTCAGGCCATTAATCCACATTTTTGCCGGGGAAAAGGTATGCATCCAGGTAATTACCCCAATACAGTTGGTATCATGATTGGCATCAGCGCAAAAATTGTAAATCTCTTCGGTAGACTTTAATGTTCCTTTGTAAACGACAGTAACCGGGATAGCTGTATGTGCATTGATATATGCTGCTATTTCCTTTGAATGTTCCGCTACTTCGATAAGTGTTTGTTCCCCGTAAAGGTTCTGGCTCCCTGTAGCAAACCAAACCTCCAGCTTTTTCAGATCTGTCATGAAATTATATTTATTGTTATCAACTTATGAATATGACTCGTCAATATTGCCCGGCCGGATGAAACCCGTTCGGACGGGCGTTGCATTCTTCAACTATGGCGCAAGCATCATCTTTTAAGATTACAGTTGCCATTGACAGATGACAGTTAGGTTATATTCATTTTTACTTTCTATCAACAATTTTTAGAAAGGATAAAAGCTATAATAATCCTGTCAGCTGTCATCCATCCACTGTCAACTACCCTGCCTGCCCATAATAGCTATCCGGGCCATGCTTGCGCTCGTAATGCTTATTAATTAACGCCTGCTTTAAACGTGGCGCCTGCGGATTGATCTGTTCAGTAAGTAAAGCCATTTTGGCTACCTGCTCTAAAACCGCGCTGTTATGTACCGCTTTTGCGGCATTTTTACCCCAGGTAAAAGGCGCATGATTGCCCACCAAAACCATTTCTACTTCCTTATAATCAAGATTTTTTTCTTTAAAACAGTTGATGATCTGGAAGCCGGTCTCATACTCGTAGTTTCCTTTGATCATTTCATCGCTCATGGGTGGTGCGCAGGGAATATCTACCGTGTTGTAATCTGCGTGGGTGGTACCAAAAATAGGAATGTCGCGCTGAGATTGCGCCCAGGCTGTTGCGTAGGTAGAGTGCGTATGTACAATACCATTAATACCTTCCCAGTGTTTGTACAAAACCGCGTGTGTTTTGGTATCAGAAGAAGGGTTTAAGCTGCCTTCCACCGTATTACCGTCAAAGTCTACAATCACCATTTTTTCAGGCGAAAGATCGCTATACGCCACACCGCTGGGTTTGATAGCGAAAAGGCCCTGGTTCCTGTCGGCCTCACTCACGTTTCCAAAAGTAAATAATACCAGCCCTAACTGAGGTAGCTGCATATTGGCCTCATAAGCCGCCTCCCTTATATATTTATAGTTCATATTGAGTCAATGGTCGATCGTTGATAGCAGTTACAATGAACGATTAGCTTAAATGGTTTCTTCAATAAACTTTCCAAACGCTTTATACTGCTCCATGCGTTTAGCATAGTACGCTACGTGCTCAGGTATGGGATGATACTCCACATCAAATCCCTGCCCCATGGCATCCATGGCCTGCTCTACATTTTCGTAGATACCGGCAGCAGTAGCCGCAAACATAGCTGCTCCTGTAGCACAGGTTTGCTCCGATTTATGTATTTTAATCGGCATATTCATTATATCGGCCATTACCTGCATAATGTAAGGAGATTTTTTAGCAACCCCTCCTACCCCGATGAGCCCTTTTACAGGCACTCCTTCTTCAATAAAGCGGTCTACAATAGCACGGGCGCCAAAACAGCTGGCTTCTACCAAGGCTTTAAAAATAGCGGGAGCATCACTTCCCAGGTTTAATCCTTTAATAGCGCCCTTCAGCAGCTGGCTGGCATCTGGCGTGCGACGGCCATTCAGCCAGTCTACAGCTAATTCATCGTCCTCATACAACGGTAGTTTGGCTGCCGCCTCAGACAATTCTTTTATAATTCTGGATTCAATCGATTTTCTTTGATCAGCATCCTCCACAAACTGTAGAGGCCATGCTAACAGGTTTTTAAACCAGGCATAGATATCGCCAAACGCACTTTGCCCCGCTTCCAATCCTATCATCGCCGGGATAACAGAACCAGGCACCTGGCCACAAATTCCGCGCACCAGCTTATCGCCCAATTCTTCTGTAGGAACTACCAGCATGTCGCAGGTAGAAGTACCCATTACCTTACTCAGGTAGTAGGGTTCAACCTGGCCGCCCACGGCGCCCATATGTGCGTCAAAAGCGCCGATACCCACCACTACGTCAGTACTCAGCCCCAGGCGATCTGCCCATTGTGCAGACAAATTACCAGCGGCCTGGTCTGCTGCATAAGTTTCAGCGGGAAGTTTGGCGGTAAAGCCATCAAGTAGCGGATCTAAAGTTGCAAAAAAGTCATTGGGAGGAAACCCATCGAACTCTTTGGCCCAAAGGCCTTTATGGCCGGCAGAGCAAACGCCTCTTTTAATATCCTTTACATCGGTGCCGCCTGTAAGCAAAAAAGGAATCCAGTCGCAATGTTCTACCCAGCTTGCCGTAGCGTTGCGCACCGCTTCATCTGCGCGGAAAACATGCAGCAACTTGGCCCAAAACCATTCGCTGGAATAAATGCCTCCTACATATTGGAGGTAATTGGTCTCAAATTTAGCGGCATGCGCATTTATTTCGTTTGCTTCTTTTATAGAAGTATGATCCTTCCATAAAACGAACATAGCATTAGGATTGTCGGCAAACCGGGGGTTCAAGGCCAGAGGGCTACCGGTTTCATCCACTGCAACCGGGGTAGACCCGGTGGTATCAACCGAAAGCCCCTTCACTTTCTGTGCTACTTCAGCGCCGGCTTTTTCCAGGCAATTCTTTACCGTAAACTCCAGCCCTTCCACATAATCGAGCGGGTGCTGGCGGAATTGGTTGGCGCCTGCGTTACAATATAAGCCCTGTTTCCAGCGGGGATATTCAAAAACCGAAGAAGCCATTTCTTCTCCATTTCTGGCATTTAAGATAACCGACCTTACAGAATCTGATCCGTAATCGACACCTATCACATAAACATCTTGAGACATGGCAGCTAAATAATTTGCTGCTAAAATAAAGAAAAATAAACCAATAATTGTAAGAGCTACAATTATTTTATACGTCTTGGCGCCACCCCTTCATTGGTAATGACCACCGGTTTTATAAAGCCTTCAGCATCAAATTCCATTTTATCGATGCATACTACCCTGGAGTTGCCGTCTTTTTCGCTTAACGGCCTGCGATGATACACAATATAGTATTCGTTTTTACCGGGTATCTGCAAAACCGAGTGGTGGCCGGCACCTGTGGCTATAGCGGGGTTTTGCTGCAGGATCTTACCTACTCTTTTAAAGGGCCCCAGCGGGGAGTCGGCTATGGCGTAAGCCACGCTATAGTCTGGTCCTGTCCAGCCGCCTTCCGACCACATGAAATAATATTTACCATTCCTGATAAACATAAACGGGCCTTCCACATATTTTTCGGGGGTTACTTCCTTAAATATGGCTCCATCCGCAAAAGGCTCAAAACCCGTAAAATCTTTTTTCAGCCGGGCCACATTACAATGCCGCCATCCGCCGTAAAACATATAATACTGGCCATCTTTATCTTTAAATACAAACTGATCTATAGGTTGGGCGCCATTATGAAACTTATCGATTAGCGGTTTACCCAGGTAATCTTTGTAGGGACCCTGGGGTTGATCGGCTACAGCTATTCCTATACCTCCTTTTTCACTATCGCTTTGAATGTCGTTTGCTGCGAAAAACAGGTAATATTTTTTATCTTTTTCTACGATAGCCGGCGCCCACATAGCCCGCCAGGCCCATTTAATGGCAGAGGTATCCACAATGCGCTCGTGTTTTTGCCAGTTAACCAGGTCTTTGGATGAAAATACATCCATAAACACCTGTTTGTTGTAAGGCGCTGAATAAGTGGGAAATATCCAGTATTTTTTTTGAAAAACCGCCACTTCCGGGTCAGCGTACCAGCCAGGAAAAACAGGGTTCCCGGAGGATGTTTTCTGTGCATGGATACCAAGTGTTAAAAACAAAGCGATAAAAAAGGGCAAGCTGCGTTTCATTACAATTAAACTTATATGATATATAAACGGGTTAAAATTCATTAATTGCCCTAAGGTACATACAGAACTTTCACCAACTTGTTAAGACACTTCAAAGAGCCAGGTAAAAAGGCGACTTCTCCTTTGGTATCAATTTTGTTCTACCATCCATCTAAAATGTTGTACTTATGAAAGCTATATGGACAGGCGCTATTGGCTTTGGACTCGTAAACATCCCGGTAAAGCTCTACTCTGCTACGGAGGAGAGCAGTCTTGACCTGGATATGCTGGATAAAAAAGACCATAGCCATATCAAATACAAAAGAGTAAATGAAAAAACAGGCAGGGAAGTAAGTTGGGAAAATATTGTAAAAGGCTACGATTACGACGGAAAATATATTGTATTGGATGAAAAGGATTTTGAGAAGGCAATGCCCGAAAAAACCAAGATCCTTTCCATCGATCATTTTGTACAGGAAGACGAAATAGACAGTATTTATTTTGAAACGCCTTATTTCCTGGAGCCACAAAAAAATGGCGAAGCGCCTTATACACTTCTCGTAGAAGCATTAAAAAAAACCAAAATGGCCGGTGTGGGCACATTTGTGATGAGGAATAAAGAAGTGCTGGGCATTTTGAGACCTTATGATAACGTCATTTTATTTCAAAGAATACGCTACGACGAAGAAATCCGCAAAACAAGCGACCTCTCTGTACCTAAGCGTGCCGTTAAACCGGCCGAGCTAAAAATGGCGGTTACATTGATAGAACAGCTTTCCGAAAAATTTGATATTTCAGCTTATAAAAATACTTATTCGGAAAAGCTGATGAAGGTAATTGAGGCCAAGGCCAAAGGCAAAAAAGTAGCCGCACCCAAGCTGCGCGTAGCCCACGTTAAAACAAAGGACCTGATGGAACAGCTGAAAGCCAGCCTCTCGGCGAAAAAGAAAGCTTCCTAAACCATGGCAACACTCAGTGATTATAATAAAAAAAGGAATTTCCGCGCTACAGCCGAGCCTAAAGGTAAAAGGGCAAAAAGCGGTAAGCAGCTCAAATTTGTAATACAGCGCCATGCCGCTTCCAGGCTTCATTACGACTTCAGGCTGGAGATGGATGGCGTATTAAAAAGCTGGGCAGTACCTAAAGGACCTTCGCTAAACCCGGCTGACAAACGGCTGGCAATGATGGTAGAAGACCACCCCTATGACTATCGCACATTTGAAGGCACTATACCGGAAGGGAATTACGGAGCAGGCGAAGTTGAAATATGGGACGAAGGAATTTATGAAGCCCTGCAGAAAGAGAATTCAAAAAAAACTACTTCACCGGCAAACAGGGATGAAGCCGTGCTGCTGAAAGAACTGAAACAGGGCTCTCTTAAATTTATACTACACGGCAAAAAATTAAAAGGGGAGTTTGCATTGGTAAAAATGAAAACCGAAGACACCGGTAATGCCTGGCTGCTGATTAAGCATAAAGACGAATATGCAATAAGCACAAAATATGACGCCGAGAAGTTTACCAATAAAACATCCAAAGTAACGAAAGCGGTGAATGCGAAAGCCTCCCGGAAAGCGAGCCCTAAAAAGCAGGCTGTAAAAAAAAAAGCCCGGTCCCACGAGCTGAGCCGGAAAGTCGGTTCAACAAAAAGTAGCCTGAATCATTATGGCGCTTATCTTTCCGGCGAAAAAAAAATCAAAGAATTTGTACGCCCCATGCTGGCCAGCCTGGGCAATCGGCCTTTTAATGATGAAGAGTGGATCTTCGAAATTAAATGGGACGGTTACCGTGCGATAGCCGAAATTGGCGATGAATTAAAGCTTTATTCACGTAACGGGATTTCATTTATTAAAAAGTTTGCCCCGATTACCGAGGCGTTAAAGGCACAACAATACGAAATGATACTTGACGGGGAGATTGTGGCTTATAACGAAAATGATATTCCCGATTTTCAAACCCTCCAGCATTTTGGCGAGCATCCTGATGTGCCACTGGTATATCATATTTTCGACTTGCTATATCTGAACGGCCATGACACAACCTCCCTTCCTAATATTCAAAGAAAAGAATTATTGAAGGAGGCTCTGATAGAGAATGATTTTATAAAATATTGCGACCATGTAGAAAAAAATGGCATTGATTTTTTTGACGCTGCAAAAGAAAATAATCTGGAAGGTATTATTGCCAAACGGGCAGATTCGATATACAATTCCGGGCGTCGCACAGCCGAATGGTTAAAGATCAAACACCACAATACTGAAGAGGTAATTATTGCTGGCTTCACGGAACCAAGAGGATCGAGAAAAAAATTTGGTGCGCTGATCTTAGGACGCTATAAAGACGACAAGTTGATTTATGCCGGGCATACCGGCACCGGCTTCAACGCCACCTCGTTGGATGACATGTATCAAAAATTAAAGCCGCTGATCAGGAAAACATCCCCGTTTGCAGTAACGCCCAAAACAAATATGCCAGCTACCTGGGTACAACCTAAACTTGTTGCCAACATAAAATACTCCGAGCTCACCGAAGAGCATATTTTCAGGCATCCTGTTTTTATGGGATTGAGGATAGACAAAGCTCCGGAGGAGGTGGTCATCCCTACAAACGAAATAATCATGGCAAAGCAAAAATCTACAGGTGTAAAAAAAGAAATACTGAAAGGGGCTAAAGCCCCTGCTCAAAAAAAGAGAGCAGAAAAAGAAGACGAAGCGACTATCAAAGTGGGGAAACAGGAAGTAAAACTCACGAATCAAAATAAAATTTACTGGCCCGATGAAGGATATACCAAGGGTGATCTGATCACTTATTATGATCAGATGTCGAAATTCATTTTGCCTTATTTGAAAGACAGGCCGGAAAGTCTTAACCGTTTCCCCAACGGTATTAAAGGGCCCAACTTCTATCATAAAGATGCCGGCGACAGTGCTCCGAACTGGGTTACGTCAGTTGAAGTGTATTCTGAAAGTAACAATAAGAATATCGATTATATCGTATGTAATGACAAAGCCACACTGCTCTATCTCGCCAACCTGGGATGTATTGAAATGAACCCCTGGAACAGTACTGTTAAAAAGCAGGAGTATCCTACTTATCTTATTATTGATATAGATCCCGGCGATAAAAACACCTTTGAGCAGGTGATTGAAGTAGCGCTTGCCACCAAACAGGTACTGGACGAATGTGGAGTCAGATCTTACTGCAAAACATCGGGATCTTCCGGTTTGCATGTATTTGTCCCTATGGGAAACAAGTACGACTATGAGCTTGTAAAGAACTTTGCCCACCTTACCGCGATGAAGGTAACGGAGCTTTTACCCGATTTTACCACACTCGAACGGAACCTGAAAAAAAGAGGTACCGGCAAAATATACGTGGACTACCTGCAAAACAGGCGTGGGCAAACCATTGCCAGTGCCTATAGTGTACGGCCGAAAAAGGGGGCCACCGTTTCCACCCCTTTAGACTGGAGAGAAGTGAAAAAAGGGCTGCATCCTTCTCAATTTGATATTTACACCGTTCCCAAACGCGTTGCTGCAACAGGAGATATTTTCAAGCCTGTGCTGGGTCGTGGCGCGGATATTATGAAATGCCTGAAGAAGATGGAAGGATAAGGAAAGTCTGCGATCATGGACTTCTCACCAAATACAAATATCTTTGCGGCCTTTTAAGAGAATACAATATGAAGTTTCACGACGAGATCATGAGGAGGCGCACCTTTGCCATTATCAGTCACCCCGATGCCGGTAAAACAACGCTAACCGAAAAATTCCTGCTTTTCGGGGGCGCCATACAGGTAGCGGGTGCCGTAAAAAGCAATAAAATAAAAAAATCTGCTACTTCAGATTTCATGGAGATAGAACGGCAAAGAGGTATTTCGGTTGCTACTTCCGTGATGAGCTTCGAATATAACGGCATACTGATCAATTTGTTAGATACACCTGGCCACAAAGACTTTGCAGAAGATACTTATCGAACGCTTACTGCGGTAGATAGCGTAATCCTCGTAGTAGATAGTGTAAATGGTGTGGAAGATCAAACCCGTCGTCTTATGGAAGTATGCCGCATGCGCGATACTCCTGTAATTGTTTTTATTAACAAAATGGATCGCGACGGTAAAAACCGTTTTGATCTTTTAGAAGAAATCGAAAAAGAACTAAATATTCAGCTTCACCCCATGACCTGGCCCATTAACAGCGGTAAGGATTTTAAAGGTGTGTATAACCTGCATGATAAAAGCCTGCGTCTTTTTACTGCCAATACCAAAGCCGAGGAAGAAGACACCATTGCAATTAACGATATTGCTGATGCTGCTTTAGATGATATGCTGGGCCCAACCGACGCAGCTACTTTACGGGAAGATGTAGAATTGGTAGACGGTGTGAACGGTGAGCTGAACGTGGCCGATTACCTGGCAGCAAAAGTATCGCCTGTATTTTTCGGAAGTGCGATCAACAATTTTGGCGTAAAGGAGATGCTGGATACTTTTATCCGCATTGCGCCTACACCACAAAGTAGAGAAACAACAGCACGTAAAGTAGAAGTGGAAGAGCCTAAGCTGAGTGGATTTGTTTTTAAGATACATGCCAACCTCGATCCCAAACATCGCGACCGTATCGCATTTTTTAGAGTATGCAGCGGCAGGTTTGAACGCAATAAATATTTTCACCATGTACGACTTGATAAAGATGTACGCTTCAGCAATCCCTACTCTTTTATGGCCAGGGATAAAAGCGTTATAGAAGATGCCTATGCAGGAGACGTAGTGGGCTTATTTGATACCGGCAACTTTAAGATCGGCGATACCCTAACAGAAGGAGAAGATTTTTATTTTACAGGTATTCCATCCTTCTCTCCCGAGATATTTAAAGAGGTGGTGAATAAAGACCCGATGAAAACCAAGCAACTGGAAAAGGGTTTATTACAACTGACAGACGAAGGCGTTGCGCAGTTATTTACGCAATTTGGGGGTACAAAGAAAATCATTGGTTGTGTGGGAGAGCTTCAGTTTGAGGTAATTCAATATCGTTTACTACATGAGTACGGGGCCAGCGTAGAATTCAGGGCGTTACCATTTTATAAAGCCACATGGCTTACATCAGATGACGACAAAAAGCTACACGATTTTGTTCGCTTTAAACAGGCCAACACCGCATTAGACAAGGATGGACATGACGTTTACCTGGCCCAAAGCGAATGGTTTTTAAATACGGAGATCAGCAATAACCCGGACATAAAATTCCATTTTACCAGTGAGATACATAAAGTGGAGTAATGTAGTATATCCGGAATTTAAGAAGGTCTTTATTCATCTATGTTAAGATTTAACAGATTTGCAAATACTGTTGTTCTTGAGTGGTACAAAACAGGAATAGCATTTAATACTTTTTTATGTAATTAGTTCGGCTTGCGCATCTTATATAAAAGACCAGTTATGACCATTTCAATTCCCAGGCCTTGCTATAAAATTAGGGAGGCTATGCAGCCTAAAAAAGAAGGTGGGTTTTGTAACTTTTATAGTGAAACTGTAATAAACTTTACAAAAATGATACATAATGAGGTTGCTAATTACGTCAACAATAAGCGGCTACAAAATATCTTCGGAAAATCTATCAATGTTCAACTAAACAGTGGTTGTACTGAAGCCCTTTGCTATATAATTACTAGAACTTTCCAAACCAATTGGAAAATTATAAAAAAAAACGTGGCAGCTATTCTTTTATGTGTTGGATTTGCACAAATTACACAAGCACAAGCCGCCAAAGATATTATCGTTGTTCAAAGTGATTGTCATAGCTTGGGAAGGGGTGTTACGAAATCTGTTTCTACAGCAACAGGAAAATCTAAAAAATCGTTTCCCACGCGGGACATACCGGTAATTGCTACAGAAAAGATTAAAATTGCAACAATTTCACCGGCAATAAAAAAAAGCAGGATAGCCAGACAAAAAGGAGTTTTCAATTCCAGCAAAAATGATCAATAAAATTGGAGTGCCTGCTTTTTCATTACAAACCCTAAATTTGCAAAAAAAATCTATGAAAACTAAAGATCTAACTTGCATTATTGTATTTTTCGCGGCTACTGTTTTAGTATTTTTTACAACTGCGTCCTGTACTAAGGAGAAAACCATTATTGAGCAGGCAACAGAAGATACTCTAGTCGACATTAATCTTCTGACCTCAGGCCAATGGAAAATGGAATCTGTGTACGGTATGTTGGACAATAGCATTCTAGGTTATACGCGAGGAGTTCAAAGCAATACTCAAAGTTTTGATAATGAATATTACATTTTCAATAAAGATTTTACGGGGCACGAGATAGATAACAGTGGATACACGCATCATATTCCTAATTGGGAATTAATACAATCTCCTAACAGAACAACCCTGAAGATGACCTATTACAATACACCCAATGGGAGTATAAGAATGACAATAATATGGGATTATATTACCCTAAAAAACGGTATGCTTCATTTTGAAGAATACTATTTTAATCCGCAACTCTACGCCTCTTTTCGCGGGAAAGTAGTACGTTCCAGGAAAAACTAATACTTTGCAACTACACCGGTATAATTATGCGGTGTTATCTTTTTCAACTCTGCTTTAATTTCGGCAGAAACTTTTAGTGAGCTGATAAATCTATGTAAGGACTGTTTGGTAATACCGTCCTTTCCCCTTGTCAATTCTTTTAACGCTTCATAAGGGTTGGGATATTTCTCCCGGCGCAGTATTGTTTGAATGGCTTCCGCAACCACTGCCCAGTTATTGTCCAGGTCGGCCTTTAATGCCTGTTCATTTAAGACCAGCTTGCCCAGTCCTTTTTCAATGCTTTTGATTGCGATAAGTGTATGGGCCACCGGTACTCCAATATTACGCAGAACCGTACTGTCCGTAAGGTCTCTTTGCAGGCGGCTCACCGGTAATTTCGCTGAAAGATGCTCCAGCATGGCATTAGCAACTCCTATATTGCCTTCCGCATTTTCAAAATCGATAGGATTAACCTTATGGGGCATAGCGGAAGAGCCCACCTCACCGGCTTTAGTCTTTTGCTTGAAGTATTCCATACTGATATAAGTCCATATATCACGGCATAAATCCAGCAAAATGGTATTAATACGTTTTATGCAGTCGAAATGAGCTGCCAGGTTATCATAATGCTCAATCTGCGTGGTAAACTGCATCCTCTGAAGGCCCAACACTTCCTCAACAAAATGATTACCAAATTTGATCCAGTCCGTTTTAGGATAGGCAACATAATGCGCGTTAAAATTACCAGTGGCGCCGCCAAATTTGGCAGCAACCGGAATATAAGAAAACAGACGGATCTGGTTTTCTAAACGCTCCACAAAAACCATAATCTCCTTACCCAATCTTGTTGGAGATGCAGGCTGACCATGTGTTTTAGCTAACATCGGGATTTCTTTAAAATCCTGTGCGAGCTGGTGTAGGTGGTTCTGAAGGTTTAAATATGCCGGAAGCAGCTCAAATTCCAGGCTGTGCTTCCATAATAAAGGTATTGCCGTGTTATTTACATCCTGGGAGGTTAAGCCAAAATGGATCCATTCTTTGGCTTCCTGGGCATCTGTCTTATCCAGCTCTCCTTTAAGGAAATATTCTACTGCCTTTACATCGTGATTGGTGGTTTTTTCTATTTCCTTGATGGCTTCAGCATTTGCTACACTAAAATTTTCTTTCAGTTCCCGTAAATGCTTTTTAGCTCCTGCAGACAGTTTCAGGAACTTTTTATCGGCCAGCAGCAACAGGTATTCAATTTCAATAATAACACGATATTTAATCAGCGCATATTCACTGAAATACTCCTGCAGGCTTTGTACCTGTTTACTGTAGCGGCCATCGATGGGCGAAATAGCGGTTAAAGACATTCCTCCTTGTTTAAATTTTAAAGTCCGCCCGGCTGAATGCCGTTCGGACGGGTTCCGGGTTTAAAGTTTAACGCTGAATCAGAAACATTAAACCCGAAACCTGCTAATTTCGCGCAAAAATAAAGGAATAAAGATTGGAACAGAAGATTAGAGTTGGAATTGTAAGCTATTTGAACACACGCCCCCTTATTTATGGCTTACAGAGACTTCCTATAAAAAACGAAATAGAGTTAATTGAGGCTTATCCGGCTTCACTGGCAGAAAAACTCAAAACGGGTGAAATTGACCTCGGACTGGTTCCCGTAGCTATTATTTCCCAGCTTCCACAATTTTATATTAATGGTAATTATTGCATTGGTGCGGTGGGCGATGTAGCATCTGTAGCTCTTTTCAGCCAGGTGCCTATCGAGCAGATCCGAACCATATACCTGGATTATCAAAGTCGCTCTTCGGTGCAACTGCTAAAATGGCTGGTAAAAAATCACTGGAAAATTGATCCCGAATTAATCGACGCAAAAGATGAATCCTATCTCAGTTACATCAAAAACGATACGGCGGCGGTTATTATTGGCGACAGAGCTTTGGCACAACGTTCCAATTTCAGATACATTTATGATTTGGCCGGCGAGTGGAAAATAGCAACAGGGCTTCCTTTTGTTTTTGCAGCCTGGGTGAGTACAAAAAAGTTACCAGAACATTTTATTGAAAAATTTGACGAGGCTAACGCTTACGGGCTTAAGCATATTGATGAAATCGCAGCCGAGTATGACGATGGCGTTTATGATCTCAAAAAGTACTTTTCGGAAAATTTGAGTTATGAGCTGGATAAGGACAAAAGGAAGGCGATGAACTATTTTTTTAACCAATTTTAATAATTACCCTGGCCTTTTCCCTTTGAAGATTTCTAACGATATTTTCCTGCCAATCGGTTTTTTATCATTTTAAATATGTTCTGCCAAGAAATTCTTGCCTCCGTATACAACACCTGTTTTTTTAATATTAATTCTTTTATACAATCCAGGTAGGTAGCCGCATTTTTAGTAACCAAATAATCAAGAATCAGTTCTAAATTAGGTTGCGTGTCGTTGGTATAGGTCGATTTACGAGTTCTCCTATAAAAGAAAAGTACTTTAGGAATTACATGAATTCTTTTTTTTGTAACTGCCGTAAGACGCAAATAAAATTCCCAGTCTTCCAAACCAAGCTTCATATTTTCATCATATCCACCAACATAGTCCCAATCAGCTTTACGTATCATTGCACAAGCCGGACACTGCGTTGAAAATAAAAAATTATAAACCGTACCGCCTCTTATTTTAAAAACATGGTTTTCTAAGCCAAAATATCTTATATAACTGGATACGGTAACCACATTTTCATCAACTATAAGAATATCGATGGCCTTTTGGAAAAACGTTGGTTCAAAATAATCGTCGGCATCTAAAGTAACAATAATACTTCCCTTTGCATGCTTTACGCCATAGTTACGAGCGGCAGACATTCGCCCATTTTCTTTATCCAAAACTCTTATGCCGGCATATGAACGATAGGCGTCGAGAATGGTCAGTGTATCTTCATCTGTAGAGCCATCGTTCACAATAATAACTTCAAAATTCTTATACGTTTGCTGAAATAAACGATCAATAGTTTCAGGCAAAAATTTACCGTCGTTGTAGCAGGGTATTACTACGCTTATTAAGGGCTTACTGTTCATTATTTCTATAGCAAAAGATATTTAGTTGGACATCATATGGTGCATATATACGTTTCTGTATAAAAGGCCTTTGTAATAAATCAGCGGCGGTTTTAATGTACATATCAAAACCCGCCGACCTGATTATATTGATTATATCTGTTAATTTATCTGTTTCAGTTATTTTCCCATGATACTCAATAAATGCATGTTCGACTTTTAACAATTGATTTTTGCAATCCATTAAAACGGGGTACTCGGCACCTTCTATATCTAATTTTAAAAATTGGACTGAATCAAACTTACCAAGAAAATCGGATAACTTTATGCTTTCTACATGTGTGCAGTTGCCAATTGTATCATTTTCAATTTTACTCGCTTCGGTTCCGGCAGCTTTAAATTGTACACCTCTATCATTAACCCAAACAGCTTTTTGATAAAGTTGAATATCACTCAGACCATTTGCCTTGATATTTCTTTCAAGAATGGAAAAATTATGTGCATCCGCTTCAAAAGAATAAATCTGAGCATTTAAAAATAAAGACCTAAAATAAATTGTGCTGAGCCCTATATTGGCCCCACAATCAATAATCACCGGATTTTCATTATGGGTTTTAAATTCATAAATACCATTAATAAAAATATCATTGTAAGTATGCAATAATTCATAAGGATGCTGATAATAGAAAGAAAAAGGGCCAATATTAACGCGCTTAATATATTGATTATCCTGATGCTTAATTATTTTTTCCCCGATAAACGATATAGGCTTAAATCGTTCTTTATTTATTTTCTTTCTGTGGAATTTTTTAGCAATACCTTTAATTATATTTGTAGCAACTGTATTGACAGCACTCATTAAATTATGTTTCAGGCAAAAGTAAGCATTTGTATACCAACCTACAAGCAACCCGCTTTTTTAAAAAGATTACTTGACTCCATTGTTATACAAACTCATAAAAACATTGAAGTAATTGTATCTGATGATACTCCAAACACCTCTGTTAATGAAGTAGTTAATGATTTTAAGGATCTTCTTGATATTTATTACCATCATCACAATCCGGCCTTAAAAACTCCTATAAACTGGAATTTCGCATTGGACCAGGCGAATGGCGAATTTATAATGCTTATACATCAGGATGATTGGTTGGCACAAAACAATAGCATAGAAAAATACCTATCGAAATTTTCTGAAAATCCTAATGCAGATTTTGTATTTTCAAAAAACACGCCTATTAACCCAGACGGGAGTATAGTTAACATTAACACAAAATACAATACTATTAAGCATTTAAACGATCAATACCATTCACTAATTTACTCTTATGTTATAGGGCCGCCAAGCAATATAATGGTTCGTCGAACAGTTACAACGCGTTATGATACAAGGTTGATTTGGTTGGTAGATGTTGACTATTGTGTTCGCTCTATTAAAGCTGGATACCGGGTGGATTATATTGATGAACCCTTACTTAACATTGGGATGCACCAGGAACAAGCAACTGTTTTTTGCTATGAAAACCCACATATTATTTTGCGTGAAAATATTTTATATGCTAACAAATTATCAAAGGAGCATTTTAAAAAGATAAAGCTATATGATTACTTTTGGCGACTTTTAAGAAATCATAAAGTTCGAAGCGTGGAAGATATTATTTTAACAGGAGTAGATGCCAAAGAAATTAATAGTACTATCAAACACATGATTTCTTTAGAAAAAAAAATCCCTTTGAATTGGTTAATGAATGGTTTTATATCTAAAACCTTCATGTTTCTAAACTATATAATATTTCGCCTTTGCTATTAATTTTCCAAATGCAATAAGTTCAATGAAAATAGTTTTTGACTGTTGGATATTATGCGATAAAAATATATATGGAATTGGGCTCTATCGTCATCTAGGAACCTTCAAAAAATAAACCCGGGATGCATTTGTAGGGAATTGATGGTGCCATTAGCCTTAGAAGTAACTGCAAGCAGTTATCTATAATATACGATCTTGATTTTGAACATTATCATGAACACTTACCGTTGAAAAATAAGTTATACTATAAATTCTTGTTTCCCAGCTTTGCCCGCAACGCAGACAGAATAGCTATAGTATCCTATTATAGTAAAGCTGATATTATCAAGTGCTATAAAATTGATGAAAGAAAAATTGACGTAATTTTTTCAGGTATAAAGAACAAGCAGCTTAATAACGACTCTGAAAGGCTGCAAAGCATCAGGAAGGAATATTCAGGAGGAAAACCCTATTTCTTTTTTGCAGGCTCTACGCACCCTAAAAAAAACATGTTGCGCCTGATTGAAGCTTTCGATCTTTTTAAAAAACAAAACCTTGCTCAAGCTCGTAAACTCCTGCTTACCGGCTATACTTTATGGAACAGCAAAATGTTTGAAAAACCATTCAAAAAACAGAGTTTATGAGGAATATTATTTTAACGGGCCGTGTTGCTGATGACGAATTAAGCGATTTATTAAGCGCCGCAGAAGCGTTAACTTTTGTCCCATTATTTGAAGGATTCAGACTTCTTATTGTAGAAGCGTTCCAGGCAAAAACACCTCGTGTGCTGTTATGTAATGGTATTACCTCAAAGCTACTGATGACGTTTCATTCCCTTATTCAAAAAGAAAAATCAATTAATTGATCCGCTATTCGATCATAATCGTCAATTACAAAACGCCACAATTGGTGATCGATTGCATCGACACAATCGTTGGTGCCGCTTCAGCTGCTCAAACTGAAATTATTGTTGTGGATAACGACTCAGCAGACAACAGTATGCAACTAGTATTAGACAAACACCCTTTCGTTCGCTGGCTGGATATGGGCTATAATAGCGGTTTTGCAAGAGCCAACAACGCAGGTATCAGAATATCGAGAGGAGATATCATATTATTACTTAATTCAGATACCTTAAATGAAAATGACGCTATTCTCAGATGTTTTACTCGTTTTGAAAAAGATCGGTTTATTGCCTGTGGTGTACAACTGCTAAATGCCGATAGAACTCCGCAAATCTCGGGCAATTACGTTTTAAAAGGAGGGCTTAATTACCTGATGGCATTGCCTTATATTGGCAGGCTCCTCAGAAAAATAGCGCTTACCTACGGTGTAAAAAAAACCAATATACCCAATACCCATACTACTGTAGAAGTAGACTGGATTAATGGTGCCTTTCTGATGGTTAAAAAGTCTGCCATTGTACAGGCAGGATACCTCGACGAGGACTTTTTTCTTTACTCAGAGGAAGCTGAATGGTGTAGCCGATTGAAAAAAATCGGCAAACTTTGTATTTATGGCGATCTAAATATATTACACCTTGAAGGTGGCACTTCAAATGATGCTTATAATTCGAAAAGCAAAGGTTATCAGAACCTTTCCGATAAAAAGGGCTATCAAATCCTGCTTTCCAATTTTGTAAGATTTAGAAAAGAGTTTGGCGTTTTCTGGTATCTATTCCATCTAACAGCCAACTTAATTACCATTCCAATATACTTCCTGATTATCTTTTTGAAACTGCTGACTTTAAGAGCTGACGCAAAAAATGAATGGAATGCTTGGAAGGGATACTCTGCAAATGTTCTTAAATCATTAAAGTTTTTCTTTCCGATTATAACCAACCGACCCTGTTTTTACAAAGTGCTATAATTCTTCGACTATCTCTACCGCTTTTCTTGCAATAGCATCCCAGCTAAAATGATCATAAAATGCAACCGGTATGCTTCTATGAGGTTTTGAAAGCTGCTCCTGAATTGCGTCTACAAAGCCCTTGTAATCATTATCTGCAACTACTGAAAGATGACTGCCAACAATACTGGCAGGGATGCCGTAAGCCCCTGCTTTAAACGAGACGGCAGGAGTATTGGCGCCTAGGGCTTCAACCAACTTAGTCTTAATACCGCCGCCATCTGTAATTGGGTTGATGAAAAGATCTGCCGCTTTAAAGTAAATGCCGATGTCGTCAACAAAGCCTTTATAAATAATGTGCTGCTCCTCGTAGTTTCTAAGATGGTTATACTCCGTTGGCAACCTTAATCCGCAAATAATAATTCTATAAGAAAAACCCGCCTCTTGCTGAAGCATCGGATTGATTTCCTCCAAAATCTTGTCCAGCCCATCCCGGTTTGGTGCGTAATCGAGCGTACCATTAAAAAGAATAAGTTTGGTACCCACCGGCAGCCCCAGTTCATCACAGATCTGACTCTTGCTTTGCTGCTTTTCTTCAGCAGAAGGAAGTTCTGTATTTTCTATTCCATAAGTGATAACTGCACATTTACTGGTATCAAGCCTATAAGTTCTTATCGCATAATCCCTATCCTCCTCAGTTATGAAAAAATTAAAATCTGCCTGCCGGTGGGCAAACCTTTCATATTGATGAAGTAGAAACCACCACCATTTGTTCATACTCCTAAACCGGGCAGCTTCAATATTATGCGAATGTATAATCAATTTCAGCCCTCCCAATTTTTTCAGTGCTACACCCAGCCATGCAAAATAAGGATGCTCCACAATTATATGTCTTATACTAGCCACCTGGCATGTGTTTTTGATACGACGAAAAACGGAGAAGTCAGCATACCGGCTTTTTTTGGTAGTACTACCCAATACGTCGGCAAAATGAATACCCTGCCTTTCTCCCGCATTTTCTGTTACGGTAAAACAGGTGATATTGGCATACCGGGCAACATACTTTAAAAAATAGAATATCGCCTTTTCACCGCCCGTTACAGGCGGAACTATTTTATATGGAACAAGAGAGGCTATTTTAAGCATGATGAACGAGATACCAGATATTAGTTACTGGATGTTGGATATCCGATGACGTTGACAGCGTCAATGAACCATTTAGTCCTTCGATGCCAGCTATCAACTATTAGCTGTCTTCTTCTTATCTACCCACCATTGCATAAAAAAACCTCCTAATACCAAAATGATCAGCAACCAGGAACTCAGGTAAGATATATTCATACCACGTTTTACGGCTTCAGGTTCAAACGTGAGCTTTATGGTATGGTTTCCTTGTGGAACTACTATACCGCGCATAAAATAATTCGTTTTTACAATATCGGTTTGCTTGCCATCTATATAGGCGTTCCATCCTGCAGGATAATATACTTCACTCAATACCACAAAACCGCCTGAACTGCTATTAGTATTGTACTCAATTTCGTCATTGGTATATTTAACCAACGTTACAGATGAGGTGGAATCTGCCGTTAAATGATCTGCTGGTTTCCATGCACTTTGAGGAACGATCGCTGTGTCTTTCAAATTAGTGTTACCTACAGCCTGTAACTCATCTACCTCGGTGGCCACTGGCTTTACAGCCTTTACAAACCAGGCAGCTCCATAGGCATTGGGATTGGGAATCAGGTGCTCCTGCCCGTTTTGATCCCTGTTTATAATATACCGTACATCCAACGCGTTAAGGATTTGCTCGTTCGGTGCGGCTGCAAAATATCGTTCAATAATATCCTGGTACACCCTGAGCTTTACCGCCGAATACCCTAAAGCGGAACGATGGAAATAAGACACGCGGTTCTTATTCAGACCAGCAACATCATATACCCTGAAATGCGGGTCTTTATCTTTAAAGATTTCCTGATCTATTGCAGTAGGTACTTCAATCTGGTTCGTAATTTCGTCTTTGGCAATATACAGTTCATCGCTAAAGTATTGCTTATCTACCGCCCAAAGATCTATAAAGCTGATTACCGCTAAAACACCAACAGCTACAACAGGTTTGATCATGTTTTTCAATACTGCATAAACTATACCCAGTACAAGCGCCATAAATAGCACCGCTCTCATCACCTGGGCGCCAAACAGGCTCTGCCTGTCGGCCTTCATGCCTGCAATAATGGCACGATTAAAAGTATCGCCTCCGTTAGGATCTATTTGCATTTTCATTACCTGTTCATCAAACCCTGAAGAATAGCTCTGGCCGATATACAGCAACGCCAATACCGCTGTAATTCCTCCAAGCGTATATAATATTTTTTTGAAGTTGGCTTTTAAGAAATCCCCGGCATTTTTTTCAAAAAATAAGCTGTATATGGTAATGACCGCCATCAGGGGTAATGTAAGCTGGCAAATCACCAAGGCCATTGATGGCGCCCTAAACTTATTGTACAATGGTAAAGAGTTAAATAAAAACTCATTAAAGCCAAAGAAATAGCTTCCCCAACTCATCAAAACAGCCAATACAGAAATGATCAGCAAAGGCCATTTCAAAGTATTCTTTACAACAACAAATCCAATTATAGCCAATATAAAAATAATTGCACCAATATAGGCCGGGCCGCCCGAATAATCTCCTGGCTTGGTCATACCACCCCAATAGGCAGGGAACTGGCTCGCAAACTGGGCGGCCTGCATTTCAGGAACACCTGCTGCAGCCAGCTTTTCAATAACCTTAGAGTCTTCCTTCAGCAATGTACCACTACTGCCTCCAACAGCTTTGGGCATCAGCATGATCAAAGGTTCTACTTTACTCATACTATAACTCATCGCATAGTCCACATCCAGTCCGGTAGTTTTGACAGCTTTTACTTCGTTACCTTTTATTTCAACGCTCTTACCGCCCCGCATGGTGTACTTGGTATATTCATTGGTGGTTAAGCAAGCTAAAGAATAGCATCCCAGGCCCACCAGCGCTGCTATAACGCTTAAACCAAGCGATATAACAAGGTGCTTAAAGTCCTTGTTTTTGACCCATGTGATAACATAACCAACCGTAACCACAGCAGCGATCATAAAAAAGTAATAGGCTATTTGTGGGTGATTGGACGTCAGTTCTAACGTAGCACCCAAGGTGGCTACTGCTAGCCCGACCCAATAGCGTTTATTAAAAATAAGCAACAATCCTGCAAGCAAAAAGGGCATATAGGCAATAGTCAGCATTTTCGTTTCGTGCCCCGCACTAATAATAAGAGGATTGTACGTAGAATAGGCAAATGTCAGTCCTCCTAAAACGCCTATTACCGGGTTAAATCTTAATACCACGCATAAAATATAAAAGCACACGCAGGCGATAAAGAAAAAGTTCATGGGTTTGGGCAAGCCCAGGCCGAATACTTTATTCAGGTCAACAGGCAAAGCGCTCTTGCCTTCCATAGCAATCTGGTAATTGGGCATACCGCTGAAAACGCTGGTGCTCCATAAAGGCATGGTGCCTGTTTTTTCTTTTACTTCAAAAGCATTCTGCGCCGAACCCCGCCAGCCATCTATACCTATATCATGCTGGTTTAATGTTTTACCATCCAGCACCGGTTTACAAAATAATACGGTTACAACTAAAAAAACCAGGATAGCCAGCACATGTGGCAGTGCTTTCTTCAGCCAAAGATTCATTATAAATGTTTTATTTTTATCACGCCGGCGCAACCCTTTAAGCCTGCCGGATGAAGCAAAATAATACTATTTTATACGAAATTCGTTTATGCGTTGGTTAATATTTTTGTCGCGGGTGGCGTTTTTGTGTGGACTGTTCATGTTATTGTCGCTTTGCTTACTGTTTACTTCGTGGAATGAGCATGAGGGTTTTACCTCTGATATTATTATGGCTGGGTATGGACTGGCAGCAGTAATACTACCTCTAACCGGGCTTATTTATTTAATATTAACTGTTACAAATAGAAAACCAACCCGACTGATACCCCGCTGGCTGATGATCTCCAATATAATCATGCTTCTTATTTTCTTAATTTTTACCTTTTATTTTAATGATCCGTACTATCATCAACGATAAATCCACCCGCCTTTTTATTTTACTGGGAGGCTTTTTTATTGCCAACGCCATTATTGCTGAGGTAATTGGCGTAAAGCTCTTTTCGCTGGAAAAGACCCTGGGTATTCAACCCTTTAATCTTACCATTTTGGGCAATAGTTTTTCTTTTAACCTGACTGCGGGAGTATTACTCTGGCCGGTAGTATTTATTATGACAGATATTATTAATGAATATTACGGGGTAAAGGGTGTACAATTCTTATCATTTCTGGCTGCCGCGCTGATTGCTTATACCTTTATAATGTTTCAGGGAGCTATTGGGCTTACACCGGCAGATTTCTGGGTGGGTAATTATAAAAACCAGCAAATTGATAATGCCAACGAAGCCTACCGGGTTATTCTCGGACAAGGCTCCTGGATCATTATCGGCTCCCTGGCAGCTTTTCTCCTGGGCCAGATCCTGGATGTAATGGTATTCCACAGTATTAAACGGGTAACGGGTGAAAGAGCCATTTGGCTGAGAGCTACAGGATCTACCCTGGTATCGCAACTGATTGACAGCTTTGTGGTGCTTTTTATTGCATTTTACATTGGTCCCCGCGTATCAGGCAACCAGGGAGAACCCTGGAGCCTGAACCTCGTACTGGCAATCTGTGTAGGTAATTATATTTATAAATTTATTGTAGCAATAGTAATGACGCCAGTAATTTATGGCGTACACGCGCTGATAGAACGATACCTTGGCCACAACCTGGCCGCCGAAATGAAGCGCCAGGCAATGACAAAGGGCAGCTAATAGCGGCTTCAAATAAATAATGCACTCTTCCTTTTAATATCTGATTTTTTAGCCCTATTTTTGCGCGATTTTTTTGTTGAAATTTATTCATCAGTACAAGTCCGAAGGTTGACCTTTGGAGACTCTTTTGGGAGGGTGCAGCGTAACAGCGTTACTATAGCCCTACCATTGGAGCTAAAAAAAAAATTCATGTCTGAAACACAATCCCGCGCTATTTTATTGTTAGAAGATGGAACTGTTGCCGAAGGTTTTGCCTTTGGCGCTATTGGTACTACTACCGGTGAAATTTGTTTTAATACAGGTATGACCGGCTACCAGGAGGTTTTCACTGACCCCAGTTATTATGGCCAGATCGTAATTATGAATGCAGTACATGTGGGCAACTATGGCGTTATACCGGAAGATGTGGAGAGCGACAGCGTAAAAGTGCTGGGTGTTATTGCCAAAAACCTGAATGAGAATTATTCCCGTAAAAGAGCAGAGGGCTCCCTGGACGCCTACCTTAAAAAGAATAATATAGTATCCATACATGGTATCGATACAAGAGCTTTGGTTTCGCATATTCGTACCAAAGGAGCTATGAACTGTATTATTTCGTCTGAAACGTTTGATATCGAAGAACTTAAAGTAAAACTTGCGGAAACACCAGATATGAGCGGGCAAGAGTTGGCTTCAAAAGTATCTACTAAAGAGGCTTACGAGTTGGGCGATGCCGGCTCTGATATCAAAATCGCGGTAATAGATTACGGCACCAAACGCAATATATTGAATTGCATGGTAGAGCGTGGTGCGCATGTGAAAGTATTTCCTGCCAAAGCATCCCTTGAAGAGGTGAAAAGCTTTAATCCGGACGGATATTTTATCTCCAACGGTCCCGGCGACCCTGCTGCAATGGATTATGCGATCGACGCTGTAAAGGAGATATTAAACGAAGAAAAGCCTGTTTTTGGCATCTGCCTTGGACACCAGCTGCTCGCCCTGGCTAATGGTATCGATACTTTTAAAATGCACCATGGTCACAGAGGGCTCAATCACCCCGTAAAAAATCTTATCACCGGCAGATCTGAAATCACCACCCAAAATCATGGATTTGGTGTTGATCCTGAATCTATTAAGAATTCAGATAAGGTAGAGGTAACCCATGTTAATCTGAATGACCAGTCGATAGAAGGGATACGTATAAAAGGCAAGCCTGCGTTTTCGGTACAATATCACCCCGAAAGCACCCCGGGGCCGCACGACTCAAGGTATTTATTTGATGATTTTATTTCTCTAATTAAAAAGTCTAAAAATTAACGATATTATCTAACTCATGTTTCTTAGCCTGGTTTTTTCAGAAACCAGGCTTTTTTATTAACCATCCTTCCTTCAAATCTGCTTCTATACTAAAATCGTTTGAACTCGATTGCAAATTTTTTCCGCTTTTTGCGGTTTTTTGCGGGAAAGTACACTATCTTTAAGGTATCCTTAACATCTAATGAAAGATTGCCAAGTATGTTAAAGGATATTTCGCTAAAGCATTCGAATGATTTGTTGTGCAGTATCGTGATAAAGCCTGTTGCCTCCGACTTCTGCCTGACAACATTTGAGAACGGAAATTTTGATGAGGCCCGATCAGCGATCAGTTCAGGTACGATGAGTGAAATATAAGCCGTGTTGATTATGAGGCCTGTGTCATGGGATGGATGAAAGTTCAGGTTTCGAAATTGAAATGCCGAAGAAATTACGTTTTACCAAATTCCTACTTTCAAAAACTATAAAGAAGAAATCATGAGAAAGATTACAGTTCTATTTCTTACGTTTCAACTGCTTTTAATGTTGACGCCTCAGGCGTATGGGCAATCCAGGAACGTTAACGGAACCGTTACCTCTGACGACCAGGTTCCTTTAGCAGGCGTCACCATAAAGGTTCAGGGAACAGATATTGCCGTTATGTCTAATGACCTGGGAAAATTCACTGTTAAAGCAACTACCGGGCAGGTTTTGGAGTTGTCATTTATTGGGTACGAAAACCGTACTTATACCGTTGGTGACGCTAACGACATATCGATCGTGTTACCAAGAACCACTACATCCCTGGAGGACGTGGTAGTAGTAGGCTACGGCACACAAAGAAGGGGCAACCTTACCGGCGCTGTATCAACCGTTAATGTTGAGAAAACATTACAGGGACGCCCGATAGCCGATGTGGGCAGAGGTTTGCAGGGAGCTGCTGCCGGATTAAGCGTAACGATTCCCAGCGGTGAGGTAGGTTCTGATCCTATTATCAAAATCAGGGGAGCTATTACTTCTTTTCAAGGAACAACCAAACCGCTAATTCTTCTGGACAACGTAGAGATTCCAAGTATCCAGATTGTTAATCCTAATGATATCGCTACTATCACTATATTAAAAGATGCAGCAGCAGCGTCTATATATGGAGCCAAAGCTTCTAATGGAGTTGTGTTGATCACCACTAAAAAAGGTTCGGGAAGTCCGAAACCACAGATCAGCTATTCTAATAATTTCTCCTGGCAAAATATATGGAAAGACCTCCAGATGGCAGATGTGAATGCACTCAAATACACCGTAGATGCGGCAGAGCGTGTGGGTATTACAACGCCAGTGGGGGCCTTTTATTATGTTGACCGTGCCAGTTATTTAAAAGCGGTAGAATGGAAAAACAAGTATGGCGGTTCAATTGGTCCTGATGATCCTACTGTTTTCGGAAGAGATTGGTATGTACAGGGCGCCAGCAATCAAAAAATGGGTGTTCGCACTTATGACCCCTATGATTACATGGTTAAAAACTGGGCGCCAACACAACAACACGATATCACTATTGGTCAGACAGTTGGCAAAACATCATACAATGTAGGACTTGGAGTACTCAATCAGAGCGGTATGATGAAGCCTGCTAAAAAAGATGAGTTTACCCGGTATAATGCCTCAGTAAGATTATCCAGTGAAATCAATAAGTATATAACCATCCGTGGCGGTGCCTTATACTCGGAAAGAAATAAAGAATATCCTTATATTACTAACTCCACTACAGCCGACCCGTGGTTATACTTATACAGGTGGGGACCTCTTTACCCTTTTGGCAATGATGAAAATGGCGACCCTATACGTAGCCCGGCAAGCGAAGCTGCTGCGGCAAATACCGCCAATATCCTTCAGAAATATATAAACATTAGCCTGGGTTCGACAGTTAATTTTACCAAGAACTGGAAATTCGATTTTGATTATACCTATACTTCCCAGGACGAAATCTGGAAAAGGCCAGGCACCCGCTACACAGCCCGTAACTCATGGGTAGCTCCCAAGGCCAGGGTTAATTCAAACGGGCAACCGGTATACGTAGACAGCACCGGCAACGTAGTATCCAGTACTGCTCCGGGGGCAATGCCAGCTTTTGATCTTTCTAATGATATGTATACAGCCCTGGGATCCAATCCCGATCATATATTCCGGCAGGTGACAAATTTTAATAGTAGCACTATTAATGCTTTTACTACCTATAACTGGGACCTGAAAGAAGATCACAATTTTAAATTCATTTTGGGCATCAACCGCGTTGCAGCTACTACCGAATGGCAATCACAACAGGTAAACCAGTTAACCGACATTAAAAATCCACAGTTTAACTTTGCTGTAGGCGCTCCTCCGATTGTTTTTGGGGACAAGACCTGGGAATCTCAATTGGGATATTTTGGCCGTATCAATTATGCCTTCAGAAATAAATACCTGGCAGAAGCCAATCTGCGCTACGACGGTTCTTCTAAATTCTCATCGGATCTTTGGTGGCGTTGGTATCCTTCCTTCTCAGCAGGGTGGGTAATCAGTGAAGAAAAATTTATGGACTGGGGTAAACCAGTTTTAAGCTTCCTCAAAGTGAGAGGCTCCTGGGGATCTATAGGTGACCAAACCGTGCCTAATACATTTTATCTCCCTCTTATGTCGAGTGGGCTATCTACCTGGATAGGCGGGAATGGTCAAAAGCTACCCTTTGTAGGCACCCCTCAGGCTATCGTACAGAACATTACATGGCAGGATATTGAAACCAAAAACCTGGGTATTGATATCGGATTGCTAAAAAATAAAATCAATATAGCCTTCGAGCTTTACCAAAGAAATACTAATAATATGATTGTTCCTATGGAAGGCGTTCCATTGACATTTGGTATTGGTGCGCCGCAAGGCAACTTTGGTTCTCTCCAAACAAATGGGTGGGAGCTAACAGTTGACTTCAACCATCGCTTCGCCAATGGCCTTGGTATAAATGTACGTGGAAATATCGCGGATGCTAAAACACGGATTAAGCAATATGGATCATCTACCCAGGTAAATAGCAATTATAACGGTAAAGACATTGGTGAAATATGGGGTTATCGCACTGACCGGCTATATCAATTAAGTGACTTTGAATTGGATGCCAACGGAAAACCACAGTTGATAACGCTCACAGCTAATGAAGTACCATCTAAGTATGTAGGACAAAAAGCTTATAAGTTAAAGCCGGGGGCTAATGGTGAGAAACCAGTGTACCAGACATTCCTTCAAAATTCTGCTAACTTCTATTTTGGGCCGGGAGATGTTAAATTCAGGGACCTGAATGGCGATGGCGTAATAGACAACGGAAGTGCCTCGTTATCTAACCATGGCGATCTGGAAGTGATTGGCAATTCTAATCCAAGGTATGAGTATGGTTTCCGTTTGGGAAGCGATTATAAAGGAGTTGATTTAAGTGTGTTCTTCCAGGGCGTAGGCAGCCGCCAATTATGGGGAGATGGCTTCCTTGCCATTCCGGGGTATAACTCGGCGGATGGAGCAATGCCTGAAGCTATTGCCGGTAACTATTGGACTCCCGATAACACAGGCGCTTTTTATCCCGCAGCTTATAACAATGCCGGTAGCAATGTGAATAATAACATGCAGGTACAAGACCGCTATTTGTTAAATATGGCTTACCTGAGATTAAAGAATCTTACTGTCGGTTATTCGCTCCCACAGGATCTTATGAAAAAAATTTGGGTTAATTCCTTAAGGGTATATGTTGCCCTCGAAAACTTTGTTACCTGGGATCATCTCAATGGCCTGCCAATAGATCCTGAAACCATTAACGGATATTCTATGTGGAATACGACCAATTATAATGCAGGTCGTACAGGAGTAGGCATTCCCGCATTTAAAAGTTTTTCTTTTGGTGTTCAATTAAACTTCTAAAAATGAAAACAATGAATCGATATATATATTTGCTGAGTCTTGGGATAGCCAGCTTTAGCTTCTTTTCATGCAATAAGGATCTTTTAGACCGACCGCCGCAAACCAGTTACATTGACGACTCTGGTTTATACTGGAGAAACGAAGATGATTTAAGAATGTTTGCTACCGGTTTTTACTCCAACTACTTTAATGGTTATAATACCGGTTTCACGCTTGACTACGCGCCTCTGAGAGGATATACTTTTAACGACGATGTGACCGGCAAAAATGTACAGGCTAATTTTGAAAGTACAGTCCCTTCATCAAGAGGATCCAGTCTTGAAACAGCAGCCTGGATGCAGCAATACTCAGGTCCTACATGGAATTTTTCATGGGTTCGAAAAGCCAACATTTTTATCAACCGCATCGACAGCGTTGCTAAACCACTTATATCGGAAGAAGCGTATAAACACTGGAGTGCTGTAGCAAAATTCTTCAGAGGTTATGAATACTCGAGGTTGGTAAGTGTATTTGGCGATGTACCCTATTTTAGTAAGCCAATATCCGAAACCGACTTTCCGACGTTGTACAAAGACAGGGATAACAGGGGTGTAGTAATGGATAACGTTTATGACGACTTCAAATATGTGCTGGCCAATATCCGAACCAACGATGGTGCCCAGTTTTTAAACAAGTATATCGCTGCGGCGTTCATATCACGCTTTATGCTGTTTGAGGGAACCTATGAGCATTACCATGGCCTGGATGCGGCGCGCGCTAAAAAATACCTCGAATTAGCGGTAGAAGCTGCGGACGTTGTCATGAGCAATGCAAATTATAAATTCACCAGTGACTTTAAAGCTTTGTTTGCTTCCGATAACCTCGCCGGAAATGCCGAAGTGATCATGTACAGGGCATACGATGCAGCTTTGCAGGTAACTCATTCAATAGGCTCTTACTCCAATGGTACGGAGGTAGTTGGAGTAGACCCCAACCTCGTACTAATCAAGTCATTTATACTCACGGATGGTAAGCCCTGGCAAAACTCATCCGTAACTAACGCCGATAACTTTTCTATTGCCAACCTGGTTAAAACGAGGGACCCGCGTTTTGAAGCTTCATTTATCGATAAAGCCAATGCGGCTTCCGCCACACTTTTGTACGGCTATAAATTTGCTTCAAGAGAAGCCATCACCTATATTGGAAAAACTTATCCGCCTGCCTGGGGCAGTAATACCAATACCAGCGATGCCCCTGTTATCAGATTGGGCGAAGTAGTTTTAAACTGGATAGAAGCAAAAGCTGTTTTGGCTCAATATTTTGGTGGTGCACCTGTAACTCAGGCCGACTTAGATAAATCAATTAATGCAATACGTAGTCGTCCTCTCGACGCCGCAGCCACTGCCAAAGGCGTTCAAAAAACCGCCTCGTTGATCCTGGCATCCCTCCCCAATGATCCGTCGAGGGATGCAGATGTGCCTGCTTTGATATGGGAAATACGGAGAGAGCGACGCATGGAGTTTGTATTAGAAAACTTCCGCTTACTGGATTTGAAGCGCTGGAAAAAGCTCCAATACATGAACTTTAATAGCAATGCCGATTACTTCCTCGGGCCCTGGGTTGACATTCCGGCTGAAATTCCTACCTACCTAACAACGGCTACAGTAAACAGGGTAAAAGTTAAAAAAGCTGATGGTACCGTTGTTACCTGGAACGGAAACAACCGCAATGATATGGTAGGATACTGGGTAGTAGAAAATGCCAGCAACCGGTTAGACTTTAACGACAGGGTTTATCTATCCCCGGTAGGGCTTCAACAAATCAATGAGTATAAAGAACGTGGCTACACGCTTACTCAAACTACTGGTTGGTAAAGAATACAAACTATCAATGAAGCCGGCTGTTACGCCGGCTTTTTAATGTCCCTGTGCTTCCAACACAAAAAAAGTTGCAAATTTTTCTTGTTTTTTGCTGGTTTTTGCGGAAAACCACCTTATCTTTAAGACAGCTTTAACAAAACCGTAATAATTGCTTAAAAAAGAAAGACAAGCCTACATCATGCATCAGCTCAATCTTCACAACAAGGTATTGAGCGTAGATTTATGTAATGAGATCGCTGTTTCGGAAGATACCATCCGAAGAGATTTGCAGGAGCTGTCGGAAGCCGGCCAACTTATAAAAGTACATGGCGGAGCGCTGTCAATGGCTTTTAACGAAGTACAGTTTGAGCCGATGAATATTTATTCACGGGCTCATAAAAAGGTAATCGTTAGTAAGGCGTTACAATTAATTAAGAATGGTATGTTCATTTTAACAAGCGGAGGAACTACCATTCTGGAATTGATCCGGGCTTTACCCCCTCAGTTAAAATTGACAATAATGACGGGAAGCATTCCTGTTATTAATGCCTGTATGGCACATCCTAAACTTGACGTAGTAGTAATTGGCGACAAATTATCAAGAGATTCTAAATTGACAGTGGGTGCCGAAGCTATACAAAAGATCAGCCATGTAAATGCCGATCTGTGCTTTTTAGGCACCAATGCTATTGATACCCAGCACGGCCTTACGGATAATGACTGGGAGGTGGTACAAATAAAGAAGGCAATGGTAAGCTCGGCATCCAAAGTAATTTGCATGACGATCTCCGAAAAACTGCAGACTTATCAGCCCATCAGTGTGTGCAAAATAGAAAAAATCGATTACCTGATCACTGAGCTGGAACCTTCAAATGAAACTTTAGCTCCTTTTAAGGAAGCTGGCGTAACTGTGATTTGATATTAGCCCCGCGAGCAAGAGCTATTTAACACGTACATACTAAAACTTAAAATATAGATGATGAGAAAACTATTTCTTCTAAAAGTCCTGTTAATCATCTTGGCCTTTGCTTATCCTGACAATTTAAAAGCTCAAGTCGTGTCAGGAACTGTCCTGGCTGATGATGATGGCTCTCCTTTAATTGGTGTTACTGTAGCCAATGAAAATACAAACCTTAAGACCGTTACCAGCTCATCGGGTACTTATGCTATTAACGCTGAGAAAGGTCATATACTTACATTTACCTTTGTGGGCTACTTAACCAAGACCGTTAAAGTTGAAGACAACAAAACTGTGTCAATAAGAATGGTTCAGGGAGGTACAGATCTTGACAATGTTGTGATAACAGGTTACGGACAAGCAAGGTCTAAAAGATCTTTAGGCTACCAGGCACCGTCAGTAAAAGGAGAGGACCTAGCAAGTACTCAACGCGACAACTTTCTCAACTCCCTTGCAGGTCGTGTGCCAGGTTTGCAAGTCACCTCTACATCAGGTTTACCAGGAGCTAGTGCTCAGATCATGCTTCGCGCGGGTACTTCAATTGGTGGTAATAACGCCCCACTTTTCGTTGTTGACGGATTGCCCGTGTCAGACGGAGGTGTTAACCAGGAAGACCTTGCCCAATCCAGCGGAACAGCCTTCGCTAACAGAAACAGTGACTACTCCAACAGAATCGCCGATATCAATCCTAACGACATTGAAAGCGTTTTAATATTAAAAGGACCTGAAGCTACAGCTCAGTTTGGTTCCGACGGTGCATCAGGGGCTATTGTAATCACTACCAAAAAAGGTAGGGCAGGCAGAACTGCGTTAAATTACAATAATTCGTTCAGCTTTTCCGAGGTTTACAGGTTTCCCCAATTACAGGAAGTTTATACCAGAGGTTCAGATGGTGTATTTGATCCAAATTCTTATAACGCTACATACGGATATAGGTTTTTTGGACCAAAATATGATGAGGGTACCCAATTCTATAACAACATTAAGAATTTTTTCCAAACCGGGAAAAATCAACGCCACGGTATTTCTTTAACCTCAGGGACAAATGCGCTCAATTACAGGTTATCTGCAGGATACTTTTCTTCAACCGGAGTAGTACCCAACACTGCATTGGAACAATTTACGTTCAACATCAGCGCTAATGCTCAGTTAAGGAAAAATATCATGTTACAAACAGATATTTTTTACACCAATTCCAATAATGATAAAGCACCTAAAGGACAGGGAACCTATTACCTAAACCTGATAACATATCCTCGGGATATTGATGCAAGAGTATATATGAATCCGGATGGTAGCAGGCGCACTATACGCAATGTAGCACCTAGTGCAGAATTAAACAATCCATTTTGGGACGTATATAAAAATGTATCAAATGACCAGGCAAACAATATGCGCGGTAATGTAAACTTAAAAATAGGAATAGCTAAAGGTCTGACAGCAACCGGAATATTCTCTCTTAACACAATTTCCCAGAATGGTTTGCTACTATACCATCCTTATTCAAGAGAATACTATACACAAGGAGGCCTTATAAGTACTTATCAATCCGACGCTTTAAATCTTACTGGTACCGGCAGGTTAGACTATCGCCTCGTACTTGCAAAAAAATTCTCAAACGACTTTTATGCAGGTACCTATTTTGAAGACAATTACGCTAAAATCAACTCTCAAAGAGGCGAACGCTTTTATGAACCTGATTTCGTATCTATAAATAATACAGACCCGACCACACGGCTTTCAACGTTACAAGAACGGGAAATCAGAAAACTTCGGTTTTATGGTGGATATACATTCGGATACGATAACCTATTATTTGTAACATTAACAGGAACCAGAGAAGGTGTCTCAACCTTTATGTCTAAATTCAGAGACCAACAGCCATTTTTCAATTACGGATCCGCTTCAACAAGTTTTGTTTTTTCTGATCTTAGTTTTATGCAGGCGGCTAAGAATTGGCTAAGCTTTGGAAAATTAAGAGCGTCGTATGCAACAACAGGTAAAGGTCCTTACTCTCCCTATGTGATAGATAACGCTTTCAGGTCTGTCACATCAACAGGCGGCGGCTATGCATTTAATGTTACAGGGAACAATTATGATTTAAAACCAGAAATATCAACCAATATAGAATTAGGTGGTGAGGCCCAGTTCTTTGGCAAACGCCTTGGTATAGATGTTGCCTGGTTTAGAAATGACGTAAGGGATAATATTTATGCTACAAGAACAAGTTATATAAGTGGTACTATTTTAAAGTGGGTAAATGGCGGACAGCTTACCGCTAAAGGCTGGGAGGTTCAACTTACCGGTCAGCCCATTAGAAGTAAAAACTTCAACTGGGATATTATTGTAAACTTTGACAAAGCTAAAGCGATTGTTAACAAGCTACCAGGTGATCTTCCTTTTTACTATGACTCTGATACCTGGGTATTTGGCAATATGAGATCGCAAGTAGAGGTAGGCCAGTCATTGGCTACTTTATCAGGCTATGACTTCGAAAGAAACAATAAAGGCCAATTATTAATTAGTCCTACCACAGGTTTGCCAACTGCTTCTATTGCCACTTTCAGAGCCATCGGAGATCGTCAACCTGATTTTAAGTTTGGGTTCATTAACAATTTAAGTTATAAAAATGTGGCGTTATCATTTAATCTGGATCTGAGAAAAGGAGGTGACGTATTTAATGCAAATGAGATGATGATGACCATTATGGGTGTAAGCAAAAGAACATTAGACAGAGAGCAACCCAGAGTAATTCAGGGAGTGCTAAAAGACGGACTGGAAAATACAGACAATCCGACGGTAAATACCATTGCGGTTAACCCCTACTTCAGAAGTTCGTATTATAATGGCATTTTTGCTGAAGCAGACTATATTGAAAAAGTTAACTGGATGCGACTAAGAGACATTACTTTAAGCTACCGTTTTAGGGAAGCTTTATTAAGTCGCACCAGAGTTATTCGTACAGCATCCATTTTTATAACGGGCACAGATTTATTCCTTATTACAAATTATACCGGAATGGATCCTAATACCAATGCTTTGAACTCGTCTAATGCACGTGGTTATGGTGGTGCAGGTATTGACTGGGGCTCGATTCCAACGCCCCGGACATTCAATTTTGGATTAAAACTAGGTTTCTAAAAACTCCCAAACTGAAGTATATGAAAATTAAAATAGTATTCCTGTTTACTGGTATTCTTCTATTGACTCTTACAGGTTGCAAAAAATGGCTAGATATCAATTCAGATCCAGACACCACACAACAACCTGCGAATGCCTCAGTCTTGCCCCCACTTCTTGCAGCTATTCCCACTGCATTACAATCTGACGGAGGGTTATACGTAGCCAAATATACCCAAAACTGGTTAACTCATACAGTAAGTAATAATAACGTATACGATATACAAGGATTTACTTTTTCGGGAGGCACTATGGCAGCTACCTGGAATATGATTTACTATGCCTATGGCAAAAACATGGAGTATCTTTTAGAAAACTCAAAAAAATTAAATCAGAATGATTTTTTGGGCGTAGGACTAGCGCTGAAAGCCTGGGTTTATCAACACGGTACTGACTACCATTCTGATATGGCTTTTTATGAAGCTTTTAAGGCAGATCAATTCAAGTTTAAATATGATACACAGGAAACCATCTATCATGTTGTGGATTCTATGTGCCGTGATGCACTTGTATACCTTAATTCGGCGCTCGATAATCCGGCTAATACAGTAGGTAGAGGAGATATGGTTTATTCGGGGGACCTGCGTAAATGGAAAAGGTTTGTATATGGTGTACTGGCCAGAAATCACAACCATTTATCAAAAAAATCTTCGTTCTATCAGCCCGATTCGGTTATTAAATACTGCGACAGCTCAATGGCTGAGGTAGCTGACGACTTTTGTGTTCCATTTGATGCCACTATTAATGACAATGCTAATTATTTTGGAACATTTCGTGATAATATGACGGCAATGCGCCAAAGTAACTTTATTGTACGCCTTCTTGATGGAACCATTTTTTCCGGTATCAGTAATACAGCCACACGCGATCCAAGACTATCACATATGCTATCAGCTTCCCACGACACTACTAATGGAAATGGAGGGTATAGAGGTGTTGACGCCGCGCAGGGAGATCCTTTTTCAGCATTAAACCCTCCTTCTTCATACCTAGTAAATGGTCTGCCTCCAACATCTGGTACAGCGCTTACCAGTTATAATAATGCCAGAAAAAAAGTAGGAATTCCTTTTGGGGATAGCCTTTACTTAAACCCGGGCACTGCAAACTTTGGAGTTCAGGGAGGTAAATACCTGTTTAAAAACAAAGCACCATTCCCGGTAATGACAGCTTCAGAAATTCAATTTATTAAGGCTGAAGCTGCTTTCCTCAAAGGCGATATGACAAAGGCGTATGACGCATATAAAAAAGGAATCAGTCTCCACTTTGACTTTATTAATCGAGACTATGGTTCTGTGAGAAGCTCTTCCAGTATTTATAATGTAAATCCGATTTCAACAGTGGCGAGAAATGCATACCTTGCCGGCAGCAACGTGAAACAAAGTGCAGCAGCTCTAACCCTATCCGATATAATGGAGCAAAAATACATTGCCCTTTGGGGCTGGGGTTTTTTTGAAACCTGGACGGATATGAAAAGAAATGACTACTATGATACACAAGATCCATCCTTCGCCAATTTTTTAACGGTTTATAAAGGCTTTACACCCAATATTACATGGGATCAGAGAAACAACTTTAAGATGGCGCAAAAAGTCCGACCCCATTATACTTCTGAGTTTACTTATAATTTAGACGAACTAGTCAGGCTAGGTATTACTAAAAACGATTGGCATGTAACCAAAATGTGGTTCACCGAACCTTAATCCCAATTATTTACCTTATTAAAAGAGAACAATGAATCAGCTTAAAATAACCCTTACTGCTATAATAACAGCCTTGGTGTTAATTATAGCCTGCAAGAAAAATGAATTGCGCCAGTCACCTTTCGACGGTATAGGGGGAAAGGCCCTGGTTAAAATCAACTATTCATGCCCTTACTTTTCCAGAACAACTGCTCCCATAGTGGCAAACAGGCAAGTTTGGATAAGAATTAATGGCAATCTAGTTAGTAGCCCGATCACCTATTCCACTCCATATCCAGGTGGGGGACTTAATACAGGTGGAAACTCTTTTGCTGATTATTTATCAGCAAATCCAGGCAAGAATACTATAAGTCTCGTGATGCTATATGTTGCAGACACTACAAAAAGAGGAAAAGATTCAGTAGTACTGCACACAACGGAGGTAGATTTGAAAGCTGATACTTACCAGACTGTTCATTTTACCGATACAGCGAGCAATATTCAAAATGTAATCAGTTACGACCCTTATGACAAACCTGATTCAGGCTGGGTTCTTTATAAATTTGTAAATTTAATTCCCAACTCAGGCCCCTTGGATCTATATTGGGGTACTACAAAAATTGCCTCTAATATTGCTTTCAAACAGATTTCCGATACATTCAGGCTCCAGGCCGGTATAATAGCTAACTGGAGCTTGAGGAAAAAAGACAGTACTACAACATTAGGAAGTGTATATACAGGAAATGCAAGCTCAGTTGCTAACCAGCGAGTATTTACAATATATGCAAGAGGGTATGATGGATTACCTACAACTGATGTAAGGAATCCAAGAGTATCATTACTTTATAATAGGTAATCTGCTTTTTCAATCTAATCATTAAATAAATCATGTTTCATCCGCTCTACAAATCCTTCTATTTGTCGATACCTCCTTAATAGGACTAGGACTCGATCGAATAGAAGCCGTCATTCTCTCACGTTTAAACAAGCTATAATGAAAAAAATCACCGCAGCGGGAAAAGTATTGCTTGTTACATTCATAGTTTCAATTCTTTGCAGCTATACTAATAAAACCAGTAAAAAAACATATCTCCTCAAAGCAATCAATGTAAAAACAGAAAAACTTCAACAAAGTTTTATATCTTACTTCAACGACAAGAAATTTATTTTTTTAACACTTCCACCATCACCCATCTATTACTCACTTAGTTTTGAAAATATCAACAGTGCGCCCTACTACTCTATGGCAGATGTTATCATCCGGTTTTATTCTGATCCAGATCTTTTAATTCCCTACTCAGCATCTAACTCAGCAGTAACATTACGTGAACGGCAACAGGGCAATTTTTGTGGCTGCCAGCTATCATAAGCTAATCATAATTTTACCTGTAACGGGTATGAAGTCACCCTTTTGTCGTCCGCGCCGTTGTGGCAATCAATTCACGGATCAGGTCAGGTAGATCAATATTGGTATACCTATCAGATTACCAACCTGTAAATACTTTCATTATTCACAAAAATAAACCCACCCAAATTCAGGCAACACCTATTATCTGGGGGGTGTTTAACTTTCACAATTGATCCTTTCAGAAATCACGCTACCGTCAATACACATTGGTAATAAATATCTCGGCGCTTGACGTTGCACCGAGCACATATACCCAACCGGAAGTGACGTTTTCGTAAGGACCAAGCGTAACCGTGAAATAGTAATTAGGTGTGCTGGTACCTCCCTCTTCTCTTAAGTATCCTTCAACCGTAATAGTCTGACCGGTAAGATTGGTTAAATCATAACCAAAATAATTGTACGGCCCCACAGGTGGATAATAAGAAACTACGTTAGCCTGTACATAGGTCTCGAACTGGGCTTTGCTTTCGAGCTTTGAAAAAAGACAAACGCATAATAGGGCTAGTGTGACGAATGTTTTCATAAAAATAAATTGAGTTTAGCAAAAATGGATTTCGCTTTAAATGCTCAACTATTATGCCGCACTTTGCAGGCACTACCCTCTTTGGGCGGCTTTATTATCCCAAGCTATATGCTCTTCCATCACCCAAAAAATAAATAACTTACAGCAACCGCCGTTATAATACCCGCGAGGTCTGCAAGCAGCATAGCACTTACAGAATAGCGGGTATTTTTGATGCCTACCGCACCGAAATAAACAGCTATAATGTAGAAGGTAGTATCTGCCGAGCCACGGAATACAGAGGCAAGATTACCGGCAAACGAATCCGGACCGTGAGATTTTAATGTATCAATCATCATAGCACGGGCACCGCTACCGCTAAAGGGCTTTAAGATGGCGGTGGGCAATGCATCAACAATTCTGGCATCTCCGCCGAAAAAGGCAAACACTGCTTTAATTCCTTCCATAATAAAATCAAAAGCACCGCTGTTGCGTAATAAGCTGATGGCTACCAATAAACCTACGAGATAAGGAATAATTCTTATCGCCGTTTCAAAACCGCCTTTGGCGCCATCAACAAATGCATCGAATACCGGTGCTTTTTTGTAAATAGCTCCGGCTATAATCAACAAAAAGATCAGTAAAATCAACCCGTTGCTCAGGCTGGTAGAAAATAATTGAATGCCTTTTGCATCCAGCATACGTACATATACAATCAGCGCTGTAAACACTGCTGTAATACCTAATACCCAGGCTACAATTACGGGTTGAAACACTTTAATGCCCTGCTTAAATGAAACAACAACCATTGCTGTTATAGTGGCCACAAAAGTGGCAATCATACAGGGAATAAAGATCTCCGTGGGAAATTGCGACTTGAGCGCCACCCTGTCCGCGATAATAACTGTGGGTATTAACGTAAGTCCCGACGCATGCAGGCATAAAAACATGATCTGTGCGTTAGTAGCTTTGGTCTTATCCGGATTCAGCTCCTGCAGGCTTTCCATAGATTTAATACCAAATGGAGTAGCTGCATTATCCAGCCCCAAGAGATTGGCCGAAAAATTCATTACCATATGCCCCATAGCAGGATGATTCTTCGGTACTTCGGGAAAGATCTTTGAAAAAAACGGGCCGATAATGCGCGACAAAAACCTTACCCCGCCCGCCTGCTCGGCAATATTCATAAACCCTAAAAACAAAGCCATAATGCCAATCAGGCCAATACATAATGTAACGGCATCTTTAGTGGTTTCGAACACACCATTGGTAGACTGCAGATTAAACGCTTTAAACTGTCCGTTATCCGCACGGATCACCTGGTGCCCTTGCCATTTTACTCCGTTTTGTCCGGCTGCCAGTTGGCTGTGCACTAAAGCAGGTAAGGCCAGCGAATCAATAGGTGTGACGAAAGTGGTGTCGCCGCTTTTGCCGGTTACCATTTGTGTGAATATCTGTTTCTGATCATCCTGAAACACAAATCTGCCTAAAGCCACAGCCAAAGCAATAATAATAAAGGCACTCCAGATTCTGCTTAATACCATACCGTTGAATTCAATTATTTCGTTTTATATTTTTTAAGCTCCTTTTTCAAAAAGTTTTCCAGTTGCTTTTTAGTGGGCAGCATTACTGCATATTTAGATACAAACATTTTTTCTTCAATAGTAGCACCGGCATATTCTACCATTGCATTGTTTTTATCTGTTACCAGTAAAATACCAATAGGCGGGTTATCTCCTTCAGTTCTGCAATTTTTGTCGTAATAATTGAGATACGATTTCAATTGCGACGCATGATAACTCACAAACTTTTCTACTTTTAATTCTATCAGTACATGACAATGTAAAATACGGTGATAAAATACCATATCCACAAAAAAATATTCGTCCCCTATCAGTAATCGCTTCTGCCTCACTTCAAAGCGAAAACCGTTACCCAGCTCCAGAATAAACTTCTCCAGGTGAGTCAGCAGCGCCGTTTCAAGTTCTGTTTCGTGTACAGTTTCGGGTTGGGGCAATTGTAAAAAATCAAAAAAATAGAAATCCTTGATCACGTCTGTAGCCTGCGCAGGCTTTATCTTTTTCTCTATTTCCTGTAACGATAGCTTTTTATTTTGAGACAGGCCTGTTCTTTCATAAGACAATGTATTAATGGCTCTTCTTAAATCCCTTACCGAAGGCTGGGTGTTGATCAGCAACAACTCGTAATAAAGTCTTTTATACGCATCATCTATTTTAATAAGTTCGGTGAAATGTGAAAAAGACGTTGCTGCGAATAATTGAACAATATGCTTTTTGTATTGAGCTACAGTAATTCCTTTTATGGGAGAAGATAACCGGCTGGCTGAAACGCTTGCCACAACTGGCTTAGATAGGTCAGACAGTGTCTGACCTATTGGTATTATTTGCTGAAATTCGTCAGACACTGTCTGACCTATTGAGGAATAACAAAGATAGAACCTCCTGAAATTTTTCAGATTTGTTTCAGACAGGCCACCGATCTTTATCCGTCGCGCCAGCTTTTCCAAAAGCAAATCTCCATATTTTGCCCTATCCTCTCCTCTTTGTTCATACTCCACAATATAAAACCCGATAAGCCAGTTACGCAGTGTAATATGACGGTTTACCGCATTTACAGCCGATTGCTGCAGCAACACATGAGTTTTTGAAATGGAAGAAAGCAGCCCCTTAAAGTCCATTATCAAAAATAAGAAGATTATTGTAAGACTTGGCCTCCGCTTAAAATGCTTAACTTTGCAAACTTTTATGGCCAATGATCAGAGAGTCATGCACCATGAACCAAAATAAAAATAACATTATCAGTCAAATTTAAAATAAGATGGCTTTACAAGCAGGAATAGTGGGTTTACCCAACGTAGGAAAATCAACCTTGTTTAACGCGGTGAGTAACAGCGCCAAGGCGCAGGCCAGCAACTATCGCTTTTGTACTATTGAACCGAATGTAGGCCTGGTAGACGTACCAGATGAGCGAATAGCTAAACTGGCAGAATTAGTACAGCCCGACCGTACCGTACCTACCCAAATTGAGATAGTAGATATTGCAGGCCTGGTAAAAGGCGCCAGCAAAGGAGAAGGACTGGGAAATAAGTTTTTAGCCAATATTCGCGAAGTAGACGCGGTGATACATGTAATCCGCTGCTTCGAAGACGAAAACGTACTGCGTGAAGAAGGCGCCATTAACCCGGTAAGCGATAAAGAGATCATTGATACCGAATTACAGCTGAAAGACCTGGATAGCGTTGAAAAACAGATCCAGAAAAAGGAAAAACAGGCAAAAACAGATCCCAAAGCAAAAGCTGAGCTGGAAGTTTTACAACGCTGCCAGGCGCACCTGGAGCAGGGAAAGAGCATTCGCGCACTGGATTTGAGCAAAGAAGAAAAAGTGGCAATAGCCGACCTGTTTTTACTAACCGACAAGCCTGTACTGTATGTGGCCAACGTAGATGAAGCATCCATGCATACAGGTAATAAATATTCAGAAGCGCTGCAAAAAGTGGCGGCAGAAGAAGGCGCTGAGATCATTATCATGAACAACTCCATTGAAGCCCAGATCTCCGAAATGGAAGACCCCGATGATAAAGCTTTATTTATGGATGAGTATCAAATGAAGGAACCGGCGTTAAGCCGCCTCATACGCTCGGCATATAAGCTGTTAGGCTTAAATACTTATTTCACTGCAGGCGTGCAGGAAGTGCGGGCCTGGACCTTCCATGAGGGATGGAAAGCACCGCAATGTGCCGGGGTAATTCATACCGACTTCGAAAAAGGCTTTATCAAAGCAGAGGTTATTGGCTATAACGATTATATCACCTACAAATCGGAGGCAGCTGCAAGAGAGGCAGGAAAGCTCAGGATTGAGGGTAAAGAATACCTGGTGAAAGATGGAGACGTGATGCACTTCAGGTTCAACGTATAATCATTGAATACATTACGCTTGTATAAACCCGGCATAAGCCGGGTTTCATTATTTAGCCCAGCTACAAACGACTGGTCATATCAAAAAACAATAAAGTCTGCGCTAAACAAGGCTTAAACCGCCAGGAGACTACATCCCCTAAGATCGCTATGATCCATTCTTCCCGTTATTTTAAAGCCATCATTTTCATGTAAAACGCCTAAATCATCGGTAGCAATAAAGCTGCATGAATATATATTAGCTAAGTCTATAACATTAATTAACCCCCTTACCGAACTACCAACCCTCGCCTTTATAGTAAGCGGATCATCCTCATCGCGCATTAAAATACGCATCCATGCCGGTGCCTGAAACAGCCCATTCCCTTTGGAATAAGCCTGCGACAATAGCTCCGTCATGCCATACTCAGAATGTATGCTGCTTACAGAAAAAGCCTTTTTCAAAACATCATGTACCTCCTGCCGGATCATTTCTTTTCTCCGTCCTTTCATACCGCCGGTTTCCATGACAAGTGTATATTGTAACGGAAGTTGGTACCGTTCCGCAAAATCCAGCAATGCAAACGTCACTCCTATCAGCAGGGTTTTTTGTCCTGATTGCTCCAGCGCCTGCAACAACTCATGTAGCCGGTCAAAGTCGTACAGGTAAAAACCGCTTTTTTCATGCCCGCTTCTTTTCACCAGCTCTTCTACCATATAAACCAGCGAAGAGTGCTGCCGCTCCAGGTAAGAAGGTAGTAATCCTAACACACACCATTCATCAGGATTACCATAAAAATGATCAAAAGCAGTCAAAAAGCTTTGCTCATAAATACCCCGGCTTTTTACATAATGCCTGCTATTAATGGTTTCGGTAGTACCGCTGCTTTCAAAAATAATATCCTCTTCAAAAACGGTTGTAACCACCTTGTGCGTTTTAAAAAAACGGATGGGAAGAAAAGGAATTTGGCAGGGCGCAGATATTTTTGACACATCAACACCTAATGCATTTACATAGGCCTGGTAAATATTATTGTGCTCATATTGGAACCTGAATACCTCCAGACAGATTCTATCAAAGTCAAATGAACCGCTGAAAATTTCTTCGGCCAAACGGGTTCCAACATCCATGTATTTTTAAATATTTTTGAACAACAAAAGTAATTTCATTGCACGCATCTTACAACAGAAAATTTTTTGACTTTATCATCTTCAGCAACATTTTCATAGCGCTCTGCGCTGTGGCAATGGCCGGATACAGTACGCATCTTTTTTCACTTGGCTTTCCGCCGGCCCATTTCGCAGGTTTTTTATTTTTTTCTACGCTGGCCAGCTATAGCATTCACTGGTATCTTACCGATGAAACTACTGAAATAACGGCCTCCCGTACATCATGGCTTACCAAAAACAAATGGCTACACGCCACTTTTTTTGTTATCAGCTCTATTGGCTGTGCTTTCTTTTTAATGAAAGAATTAGGATATATCAAGTGGATAGTTCCGGCAATCTTTCTAACACTATTGTATACGGCGCCCAAATTCCCCTTTCAACCCTTTACCACTCTTAAAAAATTCATCCTGGGGAAAACCATATTGCTGGCCCTGATGTGGACTTATGTAACTACCGCACTCCCGTTTTTCATTATGAACCAACCATGGCAATATACCTATTCGTTGTTTTTCGTGAATCGTTTCACACTCATCTTCCCCATTTGTATTCTTTTTGACTTAAGGGATAAAGAGTATGACAGGCAAACAGGCGTTAAAAGCCTGGTCACCTTATTGCCGTCTCAAAAAATTAAAATAGTATTTAATTTATTCATAATTCTTAATATCTTAACAGCTTTGCTAACCGCCTATTTTTCAGATTTAGGTATTGTGGATAATTTTATTTTATTGATTCCTATCATCTTAACTTTTTCCTTATACAATAGCGCCATAAAAACCAAGAATGATTATTTATTTTATTTTATCTTAGACGGGTTAATGGCACTCTCGCCCATACTGTACTTTATAAAACTTACCTTAGCGGTACAATATTTGCGAGGTATTTAAATATCTTATTTCGAAAATGCATACTTCATTCGTAAAAATTATACACTTTAGCAGGCTGGTAAAAATCAGCGGAAGATTGAGGGAGTTTAACTACAAAAAAAATAATAATGCCGGCGATTATGTTTTTGATGTAGATACCGCTGATGACCGTGGGAACCGCATATTTTTCCGGCTTAGCAAAAATGATAATGAGTGGTCTATTTCCTCTAAACAAACTATACCGGATTGGATCGGACAACACCTTCAGCAACTGGTGACGGAGCTGGAGGAAGGTATTTTAACCAATTAAACCGTATTTAAAAGAAGAGGCTAACACCTCTCTTTTTTTATCAGGCGAGATCCAGTTTTTTTACGCCAAAACATACCTGCTTCTTAAGTTTCAGTCTCCTCCGCATCCACCACAACTACTGCAGGAGGCTTCCGCAATCGCCGCCGGAAGAGGAGGAATCCCGGCTCCGGCATCACTATCATACATCCCCCTGCCCATAAGTGACATCAAAGAGCTGCTCAATGCTGCCGTTCCTATTAAAAAGTAGGTCCATTGCCAATTGTTATCCTGTTTTCTCCGGGGTAAAATAAGATTAACGTATATAGCAGGAATTATGTGGGACACCAGCTGCCGCATCAGTCTCCTTAAGAAAAATATTCCTGACAAAATCAGCAAAAAGGTAAATGCCATAATTTGAAGAACCGGGCGCTCTCTGGCCAATCCCGTGAGCACCCTGGTAGCCGATAATGACACTAAAATAGCTATGGTAGCAAAATTGAAATAGAACAATTTGCCGAACTTATGTGATTTATAGATATATTTTTTGAAGGCGTCCATGCTATTGGCAAGGCTACTGAACACAGGCTTCCATTTCAAGGTGGTCATTAGTATTGAATAAAATGTGGGACCTGTTTCATTCAAAACGGCAATTACCTGTGCCTCTTCCTTGTCAAGATATATTATATGTTCTACCCCTGCGCTTATACGGCCGTCCCTATTTACATAAATCAACCCCTTTTCTAACATTTCATCCAAGGTTCCGTTTATCACGTTTTCCAGCTTTTGTGCTTTCAAATACACCAACTCCATGGGACGTAAATGGTATACAAAGCAATCAGGGTTAAAGATTTCGGCTATCTTTTTCAGCCGGTACCTGTTCAAAACCTCCAAACTTATAAATGCCAAAACCGTCATAAATAAAAGATTATACATAAAATCCGGATTATCAATTAAGGCATAAACCGGTTTTAGTAGTATATAAAACGGTATGAGCAAACAAATAAATAAAAAAACACCCCAATTAATAAACGACCGTATTTTAATCCTCCCTTTGGAAAGGTTCAAATCATCATACATGGTATCACATGCCCATATTGCCGAGGACGGGTTACCAAAAGTTTCCTCGTAGAGTTGTCTGGTTCTTTCTTTGGCCTGGCGAAATCTTTGAAAATCTTCCCTGTTATGGGTAGAAGGAACATGTTGTATGCGCTTGCCTAAAACTGTACAAAAAGCCTCATAAGATTGTGTAAATATCAGGTGTTGATGCCATACAACGTCGATAATACCCGACGGAGACACCATCATATCAGAAATGGCGGCCAGGTACATAAATTTTTTATATTCTAAAACTGCAAGCTCTGTAAAGTTTTTTGTCCAGTGATTTTCATTGGCTAACCTCAAAGAAAAACTGTATTCACTAAATGGAGCGTCCAGATCGTAGGCTAGTATTTCATTCCAAAGCTGCTGATTCATATAAATAGTTAGGCTCAATGGCGGTTAAATATACAAATAGCTTATAAGTTTGCTTTGTTGCATATTCCTGTTTCGCAATGAATTTAATAAAGTTCCTCATTATCCGCTGTCAAAAAGCACTATTTTTAACGCTATGAATATCGAAGGAAATATTGTAGATATTGAAGCAGGCATTATTTACCCGGGAAGGATAATGGTGAAAAATGGACTCATTGAAAGCATTGAAGCCATCGAAGGGAGCTTCGGTCATTTCATCTTACCCGGCTTTACCGACAGCCATGTGCATATAGAAAGCAGTATGTTGATCCCTTCTGAATTTGCGCGCCTGGCTGTAGTGCATGGCACTGTAGCAACTGTGAGCGATCCTCATGAAATAGCTAATGTGTGCGGTATGGAAGGCGTAGAATACATGATCGGCAACGGGAAAACAGTTCCATTTAAGTTCAATTTTGGTGCGCCCAGTTGTGTACCTGCCACCAACTTTGAAACTGCGGGCGCTGCTCTGGATGTGGATGATGTACAAAGATTGCTGCAAAAGCCAGAGATAAAATACCTCAGTGAAATGATGAATTTTCCCGGCGTGCTGCATAAAGACCCGGAAGTAATGCAGAAGATACAGGCAGCCCAACACCTGGGAAAGCCGGTAGATGGACACGCACCAGGCCTGAGGGGCAATGAGGCCCGGGAATACAGCAATGCAGGCATCAGCACTGATCATGAATGCTTTACTGCACCAGAGGCATTAGATAAACTAAACCTGGGCATGAAAATACTGATCAGGGAAGGAAGCGCTGCCAAGAATTTTGAGGCGCTGATCGAACTGCTCTCGGAATACCCGGACCAGATCATGTTTTGTAGTGACGACAAACACCCCGACAGCCTGGAGGCAGGGCATATCAACCAGCTCTGTGCCAGGGCTGTGGAAAAAGGCATCGATCTTTTCAAGATATTGAAAGCCGCCTGCCTGAACCCCGTGAAACACTATCAATTAGATGTGGGACTATTGAAGGAAGGAGATGCGGCTGATTTCATAGTGGTAAAAGACCTCGATCATTTCGAAGTCATTCAAACCTATATCAACGGACAACTAGTTGCCGAAAACGGCCAGACCTTAATTGAATCGCAGCATCCGGGCATCGTCAATAATTTCGATTGCGCCCCCAAATCTGCTGAGGCATTTGCTGTGAAGGCAAATAGCGCCAGCCGGTTAAGGGTAATAGAAGCTTTAGATGGGCAATTGATCACTCATGAACTTTTTGCGGCTCCAAAAACCTGGAACGGGTTGATTGTCAGCGATATTGAAAACGACATTCTTAAAATAGCCGTAGTCAACCGGTATCATAATGCTCCTGTTGCCACAGCATTTATCAAAAATTTTGGCCTGAAAAGAGGGGCGCTCGCTTCTTCGGTGGCACACGACAGCCATAATATTGTGGCAGTAGGTGTGGATGACGAAAGCATTTGCAAAGCTGTAAACCTGGTAATAGCACAAAAAGGCGGCATAAGCGCCGTAGATGGAAAGCAAGAAAAGGTACTACCGCTCCCCGTGGCCGGGTTAATGAGTACGGATGACGGATACAAGGTTGCCCGGCAATATACTGCCATAGACGCTATGGCAAAAGAAATGGGTAGTGGGCTTAGCGCCCCTTTTATGACCCTGTCTTTTATGGCACTTTTGGTTATTCCGGCCCTCAAACTGAGCGATAAAGGGCTTTTTAACGGTACTAAATTTGAATTTGTAGGAGTGACAGGAAATTAGCACTGTTACTGACCGACCCAACTCCGCCATTCACCGATATATTAAGTTTACATACAATAAATGTGTTGCCGCGGGAGTTAAGGCGTGCTATTTTTACTTAAAATTGAAAACAATGAGCGAAAACAATCCATACAATACAGAAATGTATAAAAGTGAGCCGGGAGGCTACCCACAGCCAGACCCCAACAATTTCCGCCCCAAACAGTCGCAGAGCCACCTTTGGATAGGCGGTTTCTTGCTGGTTATAGGTGTCATATATTTATTAAGACGCATTGGTATAGACATGCCGGATTTTCTTTTTTCCTGGCAAATGTTCCTGATAGCGTTGGGCATTTTTATTGGAATACGTAAGAATTTTGTTGGGGCAGGATGGATGATCTTGATTTTAGTGGGCGCAGTGCCTATGATTAATGAATATTTTGTTTTCGGCCAGTTAAAAAGATTTATCCTGCCCATTATCCTGATCGGTTCCGGCCTTTTCTTTATTTTCAGGCCAAAAGGTTCCCGAAATTACATCCAGTTAGACGAAGGCGGTACTTCACCCCTTGCCGGCGCTTCAGGACAGGATTATATTGACACCACCTCTATATTCGGCGGTTCTAAAAAGAAAATATTTTCAAAAAATTTCAGGGGTGGCGACATGACCAATATTTTTGGCGGCACCGAGGTAGACCTTTCCCAGGCAGATATGAACGGAACAGCCGTTTTAGATGTAACAGCATTATTCGGAGGCGCTACTTTAATTGTACCTTCCAACTGGAATGTTATTTCTGAAGCTGTAGCCATTATGGGCGAAGTAAAAGATAAACGCGTTATGAAAGGTTTGCCGGAAATCAATAAAACGCTTTTGATTAAAGGCACCGTAATATTCGGAGGCATCGATATAAAGAGCTTTTAAAAACATGAACAGTCTATGACGGTAATGATCACATCTTAATCATTCTTACAACTATATTTCTACCGGCAGGTCCATGGTTTTAACAGCCATGGATTTGGCTTTAAACTCAAAATAACTATAAACCAACCCGATGGCTTCACCTCTTTCAGCAAAAAGGATTATTGCCTCTTTAATTATTGGTTGGGTGGTACTGGTATGCGCGCAGGCGCTGATCTTATATGATTTAAAATTTCCCATCAGCATTGTACTGGGCGATAGCTTATTAAGTATTACCATGCTGCTGCTGGCCAGCCTGCTGGTATTGAACATAACGCGATACTATCTGCCTACATCTTACCAGTACATAGGTATTATCGCTTCTTCATCAGTGCTTTCCCTTTTATGGCTGCTGATCTCCAATACCTGCCTGAAAATCCTGTTCGAGGAACAAACGGCCTATCTCGGCTTCCTGCACAACTCGTTGGTGATACGCTATGCTTTTGCCTTTTTAGTGCTCACCATCGTCACCATCGCCTCTATTTTATGGTATAACTGGCTCGAGCGGAAGAAAGAATTTAAAAGAAAAGCAGACGTAGAGGCACTTTCACGCGAAGCCGAACTGTTTAAATTACGTCAGCAATTACAGCCCCATTTTCTGTTCAACAGTCTTAATTCCATCAATGCATTAATAGGACTCGATCCCCAACTGGCACGCAAAATGGTGCAGCAACTGTCTGATTTTCTCAGAGGAACGCTCAAGAAAGAAGAATCTCAGATGGTTACCTTAGAAGAAGAGATAGGCTACCTCAACCTGTATCTTGAAATTGAAAAAGTACGTTTTGGCAACAGGCTTCAAACAAAAATAGATATCAGCGAAGGTTGTAAGCCGGCCTTACTTCCTACTTTATTATTGCAACCCATTGTTGAAAATGCCATAAAGTTTGGGTTATACGATACAACGGGGCAAACACTGATTACCATTGATTGCCGCTCTGAGGGAAATGAACTGATCATTAGTGTAAAAAACCCTTTCGATCCTGAGACCTCTATGCCCAAAAAAGGTACGGGCTTCGGCTTATCCTCCATTAAAAGGAGATTATATTTGCTTTTTGCAAGAAATGATTTGTTAAGCACTGCAGCGCACGATACTATTTTTGAAACAACCGTAAAAATTCCGCAACAGGTATGAGCAAAGTAATAATTATAGATGACGAGTTTTTAGCCAGGAGCATGGTAAAAGAATATCTGAAAAAGCATCCGCAGCTTGAAGTAGTGGCTGAATGTGGCGATGGCTTCGAAGGCTTAAAGGCCATACAGGAGCATCAACCCGACCTGATATTTTTAGATATACAGATGCCTAAAATCAGCGGGTTTGAGATGCTGGAACTGGTAGAAAACCCGCCGGCTGTTATTTTCGCAACCGCCTTTGACGAATACGCTATTAAGGCTTTTGAAGCTCATGCCATTGACTACCTGTTGAAGCCCTTCGACCAGGAACGTTTTGACAAAGCGGTATCCAAATTTTTAGCATCAAATCTGCCGGTAGCGGCAGAGCATACCAAAGAATTATTGAACGATGCCCAATTACCTGGCAGTAACAATCGTATCGTAGTAAAAAACGGCAGTAAGATCAAGATCATTCCCGTTCAGGAAGTGTTATACCTGGAAGCTGCTGATGATTTTGTAAAAATATTCACCAAAGAGGGATATTATCTGAAAAATAAGACGATGTCTTTTTTTGAGTCCTTTTTGCCTGCAGATATGTTTGTGCGCAGCCACCGTTCTTTTATTGTAAACATCCAGGAAATCACCCGCATTGATCCTTACGAAAAAGACGGGCATGTAGCTATTCTTAAAAACGGCGCCAAGATCAATGTAAGCCGCAATGGGTACGGCAAGTTAAAAGGCGTTTTAGGCTTATAAAAAACAATAGCATACCAGCCCTTAAGTAAGGGCTGCCATAAAAAATGGTGATCAGTAAGCTGACCATCATTTTTTGTATACTTATTCTAGTTTCCGGTTGTATTCTCGTCCGCAACAGCGTCCTGCCAGTTGGTCCATATCTCAGCATTCGCATTATACCCATTGTAACCAGGCGTCTGGCGCAATCTGGCATAAAGGTTCGCATCTATTGCTGCCTGTGGAATAGGCCAGTAAATATTATGCGGCGCTATCACATAATTGCGTCCCCTTACGGTTACACTATTTTTGTTATAATAATCGTTGTAATGCTGGATGCGTTGATACCAGTAACTGTTGTCTGACAAACTGTTTACGTTATAAGTATTACCCCATTCGTCAGATTTACCGCTTAAAGCCAGGCTATAGGAAATACGGCTTAGCTCCATATGGCGCCACTCCTCCATATAGAGTTCCCTGGCACGTTCATTAACAATATCACCAATAGTAACTGTTGCGTAAAGCTGGCTGCATTGCGCCCTCGTTCTTACTGCATTTACATCAGCGGTTGCCTGTGCAATGTTGCCCTTGTAAAAGTTGGCTTCTGCCCGCAATAAATAAGTTTCTGCCAGGCGATAGCAATACCAGTCGGCAGCTCCGCCATCGTTCCGGTTAGAGCCCGGTGTTGCCAGAAACACGGGATCATCGATATATATCTTATAATGCGGCCAGTCGAACCAGCTCCTTATGGTATCGGTACATAAAAGCGTGGAACCATTATACAATCTTAATTTCTGACCAAAAAACGGGTCAGTGGGGTCGTTATACTTTAAAGAGTCCATGCGAACCCAGTTGCCTACCGTACTGTTATGACGCAGGTCGGTAACATCATTAATCCCGTTAACGCTCCAAAGACCGTACTGGGCAAAATGAGTGGGACGGATCATACCTATCCCCCTGCCGAATGTACCATTAATATCATATAATGCCCGGTAACTGGCATTGGTTCTGGCATACGATTGCAGCACTTTTCCACCAGGTGATTTTAATGCTGCCTGATTCCACATGGGTCCCCAGTTACGCATAGATTTGTATCTTATGGTGGCATCGGTACCTTCCCGGTTAGGCATTACAAGGATGGCTTCTTTATTGGTAGCAATGGCTTTGTTTGCCGGCCGGTGGAGATCCCATATCACATTGCGCGTTATAGGCCAGGCAACCGGTGCAGGGTTGTCGAACGTACCAAATGTATTGCTCATCAAAGCGTAGCCCGAATGGTTTATCAGCGTGTCGGCCTGGGCAATCGCCTTATCCCACTGCCCAGTGGCAAGGTAACATTTCAGCAATAACTGGCGGCAGGCACCCTTGTTGATCATACCCACGTAAGCCATTTGAGATTGATTGGGCACCCATGCTACGGCTTTCTCCATATCAGCAGTGATCATTTCAAGAATGGCTTCCCGGCTGGTGGTTTTAAAATTCTGCTTGGGAGCTGTTAATATTTTAGTTACCAGGGGTACATCTTTAAACTGGAAGCAAAGCGCCAGGTATCGGAAAGACCTGTGGAAATAAGCCCGTCCCAGGAATTCCTGTTTAGTAGCCTGATCCAGATCGGGTACGTTATCGATAAAGCTGGTAATGGTATTGGCATATTTAATACCGTTGTAGGTTTCGCCCCAAAAAAAGGATATCATATTCACATCGTTATCATGAATACCATCCGTAGGAGTAAGGCGGGTTGCCACGTCGGCAAAAATATTACCATCATCCGTTTTACCTGAAACTGCCACATCAGATAGCATGTATTCGGTGTTCATGGGCACAGATATATCCCTTGTTGACAAATGGCTCCAGTAAGTGCGCAGATGCCGGTCCAGCATTGCAGTAGTAGCCTCAAGACCCGAACGATCCGAAAAGGTAGTTCCGGGCTCATAAAATGAGAGGGGGTCGGGTTTCAGAAACTCTTTTGTGCAGCCTGAGAATAATGATGCTGATAACAGACCTAACAGGGCAAAAGCTGATATACAAAAATGATTCGTTTTCATCTGTTTGTTTTTTTATTTTAATGGCCGGATGCCTGCCTGTAATTCGCATAAAAGTTATCGTTGCCCTGGGTTATAATTGAGCTCACAAATTTTTATGCGCCTTTCATATTGATTCGTTTAAAAAGTTAGGTTTAACCCAAGCGCAAATATTCTTGGCGCCATTTCACCGGTTTCGATATCCCAGTAGCGCCAGTTCTTGTCTTTTTTCCACACGGCCACGTTGCGTATAGCACCAAACACTTTCAATTTTTCAATATTTACAGATGAGGTTAATTTATTAGGTAATGTATAGCCAAGTGTTATATTTTCCAGTCTTGCAAAAGAGCGGCTGAACACTCTTTGAGGCGCATTAAGCCCCTGAGGTCCTTTTGATTCCAGCCTCGCCCAGAAATCGCTGGGATTCTCGGGTGTCCAATACGGCTTTTCGTAGGTATTGGCCAGGCCCTGGCTAATAGTTGAAGTACCATTATCCTGGTTCAGATACGCTCCATTTGTGCTTTTATGACCCATATATGAATAAATGTTAAAAGAGAAGGTGAAATTTTTATAGGTAAAATCATTGCGCAAAGACCACATAACCGGGGCCTGGGTTTGACCCAGAAACTGCTTGTCATTATTGTTGTAAACCGGGGTAGTAGTTCCGTTGGCATTCTTAACGTCGTCTGCGGTATAGCTGTTCTCTACTTTAGGATCGCCGGGACGCTGGCCATATTTTTTGGCCTCCTCTATTTCATGCACCTGCCATATACCCGTCACCTTATAATCCCAGATAGCGCTGATGGGCTGACCAATAAACCATTTGTTATCGACATCGTCTACTTCTTTGCTGGCTATAATATTTCCGTTGGCATCCAGCACATCCTGGTACTGGTAGTAAAGATGTTTGATCTTATTTTTATAATATGAAAAGCCGAAAGTGGTATTCCAGCTAAAGCCCGGCCTAACGATATTACGTGAGTTGATCGATATCTCAACGCCATTATTCTGCACTTCACCTAGGTTGGAAGTAATGCTGCTGAACCCCGAAAAATTAGGCAGGGATTGATTCATGATCATATCGGTGGTAGACATCTGGAAGTAATCCAATGTAGTGGTGATACGGTTATTAAGAAAGCCGAGGTCCAGGCCTATATTAAAAGATGCTGTCTTCTCCCACTGCAGGTTCTTGTTGGCCATGCGGGATATCCGTAGATAATAAAACTGTACATAATCGCCCATTGCATTCAGATATCCCTGCGTACCGGTTCCTAGTGCAAGATCGGCCAGCGCGATATAGGGGTTTTCAAGCGATCGGTTCCCGTTTTGTCCGTAAGATAAACGCAGCTTACCATTGCTTAATGTATTCCATTTAAAAAACTTTTCATTGGTGAAGGTCCAGGCCAATGCAGCAGACAGGAAAGTGGCGCGGGGGTTAGAAGTACCAAAAGCAGAATAACCATCGCGGCGCACAGAACCCGTAAACATATACCTGTCATCGAAAGAATAGAATAACCTACCCAGCATACCGTCAGCCGTCTGGCGCGCATCATAGGAATCAAATTCACTGAGCAGCTTGTCGCCGGTAGATGTTTCATGAAAGCCCAGCGCGTCTGTAGGTGTTATATTACGCGCCCTGATATAGTCCTCCCATAGCTCGCGTTCTTCCGCTTCCTGAACAAGGGTTACATTAACACGGTGTTTACCTGCAAAAGTATGTTCCCAGTTGACGGTATTGTTGAGCGACCAGTCGAAACGCTTTTTATTCTCACGGTCTACTCCTGCATTATTCGTAAGGGGGTTCCAGTCGGGATGTTTGGATGAGGCGAAATAGCGCCTGTAAAACCATTGATACCGGGGTGCAACGTTAAATGAATAATTGATATTAAAAGGCAGTTTCACTTTTGCCGTAAAAATGGAGTTCAACACGGTATAGCCGCTTTCCAGGTCCTGGAACTGGCGGTTATAATCATAGTTGTATCCCCTTACAAGGCCCGTGAGTGTTGATCCCTGAGGATGCACTACCAGGTTTCCGTCTTCATCTTTATAAGACGCGAACGGGCTATTAAAAGTAATAGCATTGCTCCAGTTAGTGGCTATATTACCATCCGACCGGTCCTGGAAATTAATGTTAGCGCCAATATTTAACCAGTTGGTTATTTTCCCGTCTACTTTAAGGTTGGAGCGAACTGCCCTGTAGTTATCCCCTACAATAACGCCCTGGTTGGAAAGATACCCCGCCGACATATAATAGTTGATCTTGTCACTGGCACCCGAAACGCTAAGATTATAATCCTGGTTGACACCGTCACGGAAGCTATGGTCATACCAATCGAAGGTTCTGCCGGCAAGATAGTTGGTCAAAACATTATGCCCGAGACCGATACGTTGCGCGAAAATCAGGTCATCGGAAGCACCGGCCTCATTGGTTGAATAAGCCCTCCACTGGTCTGCGGTTATTCCATATTGGGCCAACATATCAGTAGTAGGCTTTTCATAATAACCGGGCTTGCCCAGGGAGGGATCTCCAGCCATCTGGTAGGGCTCATAATTACCAGTAGTTGTATTGATACCGTAAGTGGCGGATTTATACCAGTCTTCCCTGTATTTGATATATCCTTCTGGTCCCCAAACAGGCCGGTCAACCCCCATCGTAGAAAGCGCCAGGTTGGAGGTAAAATTAATCTTAGGCTTGCCCTGCCGTCCTTTTTTCGTAGTTATAATCAGCACTCCGTTGGCAGACTGCGCACCATAAATAGCTGCTGCAGATGCGTCCTTAAGTACATCTATTTGCTCGATATCATCCGGATTGATCTCAGATAGCTCACCATAAAAAATCATGCCGTCCAGAACAAGCAAGGGAGAGTTGTGATTGCCGGCAGTATATACCGAACGCTGTCCACGTATATTAATAGAACCGCCGCCCTTGGCAGATGCATCTAATCCTATGGTCAGGCCCGGCGTACCTCTTAGTATATCCTGAACGTTGCGCGGATTTTCATCGGCTATTTTATCGGGTTTGATCTGCGTTATAGCTCCTGTGAGATCTTTTTTCCGCATGGTACCATAACCTACCACTACCACATTTTCAAGATTGCTTTCAAGTGGGGTTAAATTGATGTTCAATTCGTCGGTACCGGAAATCACCACCTCCTTAGTATCGAAACCTACGAAAGTAACCACCAGGGTTTGTCCTTCCCCCGCATCAATAGTAAACTTCCCGTTTTCATCTGTACTGGTTGCGGTACCACTTCCCTTCACACTCACTGATGCGCCCACCAATGGCGTACCGGCATTACTACGAACAGTACCTTTTATGGGTAAAAAGTAGACAGCCGTTCGCGGAAGCCCTGAGCTGCCTGCCCATAAACTGCCAGAAAAAGAAAGCATCCAAATCAATTGCAAAAAAGCAATTCTTGTAACATTTACAATTAAAAACTTAAACTTCATAAACTTACCTGGGGGTTTATTACAATGTTGTTGGTCTGAACAGGCCAGGCCACTGCAACCATTAAAGCACCTGGTTAACAGATCCTGCTATTCTGATAGCACTTGTTGTTTAATTAGGATTTTGCTGATTTCCGGCATTACAATAACCCTGCAGTTTTAGCGCATAGTTGCTTATCGGGACAGGGATACCTATTACTTTTTCAGCGCTGCCACATTCCTCTTTTTTCATATTACTGACAGTACTTTTATTGCTCTTTATTAACTGCAATCGGTAGATCAACATAGAAACGTATTGCCGGATTTCAGAGGACAAATTAGAACAAACAGGTTAGAAGCCAAACACACTAAAACAGCAAATAAAATATTTCAAATATTTACCTATTTAATTATCAATTAATTAACTAAACACATTTGGCTATTTTTGGAATGATTAGTAAAATAGTTGAATAGGGGCGGGGCTTTCTGCAAACGATTTCAGAATACAAACACAGGAGTATCCGGGCTTGGTTTCAAAAAATAAAAAGAAAAAAGCAGGCTTAGTATTCGTCGTTATTAATCCGGGAAGATCTTTTGGAACGACCGCCAAATTGCCTGGGAAAATAGGAAAAAGTAAACTGGAAATAACGTTGCAATCCTTGTGTAACCGAAGTGGTGGTAGTGTTACCCGACGAATAGTTATTGATGTTTTGATTTTGTCCTAATATATTAAATACCGACACGCGTGCCTCAAACAGCTTTGTTTTAGGAAAAAGATATCCCATATTGGCATCCCAGTTAAGATTTCTGATAGGTTGAGCGTTTACCGAAATATTGTTGCTGTAACGAATGTTACTGCCCAGCGTAAAGTTTTTAGGCACTTTAAGCGTAAAGCGTGCCGTAGTATTATAAGACCGGGTTTTAGCAGCAGGATAAATACCTGAGCCGCCTTGCTGCTCCGAACTCGTTCCCGATATGGTTTGCACCAGGCTTACATCAATAATGCCCGGCGCGTTGAAGCTTACAGAAGCCGAATGGTTCTGGCCTTTATTGTTGTAGGTGAGCCTTTCCATATTGATATATTGTGGTCCTTCGGCTCCGTTAATGCTACTGCGATAGCTGAACTGAAGGTTCCCCTTTTTTAAGGGATGTGATACATTAACATTTATGTTGCCAAAAACGGCATTACTATAACCGCGGCCTGTTGCAAAATGTGTATAGCCTGTATTCCAGCTCCCACCTGCGCCTATTTGCATGGTTGTTTTATTAAACTTAAAAAACATGCCCATGTTTAACCCTGTATTAAAAGATCTTGTACCGGGTGTATTGATAAAATAGGTGGTACGACCGCCATCTTTGTCATAAATAGTACTATCGATAATCCCGTTCTTTTCCATGTTATACCCGAGGTTCATGCTGGCATTAAACGATCTTTTTTCTTCGAAGCCCCTGCTTTCGTTGAAAGAAAAATCAAAATTGAAAGCATCCTGGAATCTAGATTTCAGATTCGGATTACCTACTATCATATTATACCTGTTTGCAGCGCTATCCTGTATAGGGTACAACTGATCGATAGTGGGAGCTGTTGCAGAACTGCTGTGCCTTACGGCCATGCTTATATTATACTGGTCGATTTTATTATAGTTATAATTTATATGGGTAGAAGGGGTAAAAAAATTATAAATAAACGTCCGGTTCCGATAGCTCAGGGTTGACGTGTTTTTTTGATACAGCAACTGGTTTTGCAGGTTGGTGCTAATTTGTATGTTTCTTTGATAACGGTCGGTTATACGTTTCAAAAAAGTTTTCTCTAACCGTAATCCCGTCCTGCTGTCAATATTAGATACAGCACTCAGATTGGTGAGGTTACTATTCTCTATATAGGAATTGGTCACACTATCCCTGTCACTTACGTCCGCATTAACATCCGATCGCCCATACTGTGTATAGTTATTTACGCCTATATTGATATTCCATAAATTGTGATCTTTGAAGATCAGTTGCCGGAGCCCGTTATAATTTATATTAACACCGCTATTTAAATTGGAATTACGATTGATGTATCGCCTGTCATAAAGATTGATGTAAGCACTGTCAGACAGGGCTTCAAACCTGCTATAAGTGGTACTATTACTTAAAGTGCTGCCATAACTCAGCGAGTAATTGATAGAAAGGCTCCCGGTTGCCGGATACTCATTTACAGAGCTATTATTGTAAGCGCCATTAAGACTGAACTGGTTACTTGTATTTTCACCCCGGGATTTATTGGCTGATTGGCTGGCCAATATAGAATCATTACGGTAAGTGGTTATATTACCTTCCGATGCCGTACTACCCTGCAACCTGTTGAAGTTCATATACGCCGAAAAAAATTTCTCTTTTTTACGGGCATCATAATTGGCATTTACCGACTGTGTAAGTGAACGCGAAAGATTAAAGCCTTCATTAATGTCTGTTAACTTTGAATCCGCCAGGTTTTTTACTGTTGTTCGGTTAGTGACAGCACTGCTACGGTTACCCGATATATTATACCCGCCATTCAAAGACTTATCGTTATATAAACCGGGAGTTTCTTTAAAATATTGTCTCAATGTAGTGCCTATGCTCCAGTTGTTGCGGATATTCAGATCTTTGTTTTGAAGCACCGGTTCAATATCGCCTAAAGCTCTTTTTACAATATTTCCATTTCCGCTAAATCCCAGGTTTGTTTTCTTGTTATATAACTGCATCGACGCACTTCCACCATAACTATCGTTGCTGCCAACCTGCGCAGTGGTATTTCCAAAATATCCCTTTCGTTTGTCGGGTTTTAGCTTGATGTTCATCACCACAGTAGAGTCCCTGGCTATTTCAGCTGCTGTTTGCTTATAAATGTCTTTCTCCTGGTACACCTGTATTTTATCAACTGCGTGTTTAGGTAAATTTTTCACGGCCATATTAAAGCTTCCATCAAAAAAAGGTCGCCCGTCAACATATAGCTTCGTTACTTTTCTGCCGTTAACAGTGAGCGAACTGTCCTGCCACCTGGTAATTCCAGGCACCCTCGACAATAATTCATCTACCACTTCGTTAGAATCAAGTTTAATACCTGCCGGGTTAATTTCTAAGGTGTCACCATTCATCGTTACCGGAGCTACAGATTTCACTACAACCTCCTCCAATAGTTGCCCGGTGTCTTTTACCAGGCTAATGGCTTTAAGATCTATATACATCTGAAGAGAATCCAGGTAAATAGCTTTTGAAAACCCTGCATAACCTGTATGGGTTATAGAAACAAATAAATTTGTTTTTAACGGCAGGTCTTTTATTTCGAACGTGCCGCGTTCCTTTGTCAGCTGGTAGTTTACCACCACAGAATCGGTGCTCTTATAAACCGTTACAGTAGCAGCACGTAGTGCATTGCTATCTGCGGAACTAATAACAGCTCCTTTAATGCTTCCCCCCGTTTGACCAAACGAAACACCGGCCAGCAACAGCAGTATAATTACCAGTACTTTTCTCATTGGCTGCGGAGGTTTTCTTTGGGCCGTATACGAATAAGTACCGGGTTGTCAGTTTCTTTTGCAGTGTTATAAAACCTGGCCAGGCTTTCCTGGTATTGCACCTTCAGCTTCGCTGTATTTTTTCTTTTTCGAAAAAGGCTTCGGGCAGTCCAGCTCTGGTAAATATTTTTTTCATCAAAAGCCAATATAGCCCCCGTTAAGGGATACATATAATTACTGCTATCGGGAGCCAATTTTCCGTAATTATATATGCTGCCGTTATTTTTATCGTATATAAAATACTCGTCGGAGAACGATTTGTTTATACCAAAGAATAAAAAACGTCCCAGGTTAAATACCTGGCCAATGGTGTTGGAGTTAAAGACCACAGAGGTATTATTGTTTCCCCGCCCGGAACCGGGTGCCGATACCACAAATGCTCCACCCTCAAAAAAAGAAACAGACTCCATTCCGCCAGGCAGCTCATTCCTCTTTTCATCAGGTGTAACTACCTTATAGGATTGTGAGATGGATGACGGGGTTAACAAATAAATAATTGAGTCTAATGGCCTCGTGAAAAATAATAGGGAATCATTTAATGTAGCGCTCAGCTTACATTGCCAGGCATTACGGCCCGCGAAAGCCGGATCGGTTTTTTGATTGTACGGAAAAAGACTTTTAACCAGCCGGTTATCTTCCATAATCTGCAGCTGATAACCCGTTGTATCCTCATTCTTTATGTCTGACCGGATAAAACTAAAAGCAAAAAGGTTGTTGCCCAGCAGTACGGGATTGGAGATAATATTAACGGGCCATTTTAACTCTTCCGAACGCAGCACAGGCAGGTTTTGCAGGTATAACCGGGTAGCTTTTGCCAGTTCAGGTTGCTCTCTATCCAGGCCCTGCGACAGGTAGGCCTGAAGCTTTGCAGCTGTAACATTATAATTTTTGTTTTGGCTGAAAATAAGCAATGCATCGTGCGCCCTGTCCAGTTGAATAAAATTGATCCGGTAACGTTGCTGCCTGTTCTTATACTTTGTCAGAAACCGGCCTTTTTTATCAAAGAAGAGAATAGCATCTGTATCCGTATCAAGAATAATAAAGCAGTTATCTGTAACCAACAATTGTTTTACTATTCCAAAAACGGACGCACGGTTCGTTTCCAACGGAATTATCTCGATTTCTCCGAAAATGGAGGAAAAGCCCGTGTCTACCGATTTGGATGGATCTAAAACAGGTATTGATTGGGCACGAACCGTACCCAGTATCCCGATCAGCCAGCCGATTAGCATCCAATGTCTCACAAAGAAAAAGCAGTTAATACACCAAATATAAGAGAGGCCGCGCAGATGAAATGATAGCTAATTGTTAAATGCGATACCTATGCTTATTAACACCAGCTCTAATCCTTCCGACAATTTTGAATCCTTAAATCAAAAATTCGTAAAACAAAATAAATTTATCGATTTACAATAAATTTATTTTAAAAAATGACAAAAAAATTTTATTTTTATATTCTGTAGTATTCGCTTTTAAAAAAGGATATAAACTTCAACAGGAAAGCGAACTCACCGTTTAAATTGTTGTACAAATGAAATCAGTCAATATAGCATCCAACGAGGTATCCCAGGGCTCCTGGAAACCTTCCACCAAAACAAAGATCTTTTTAAGCCTGCTCTACATTATTGCCTGGATTATATTTGTGGGCCTGAGTATAGAAGCAGGTGGCTTTATTACCAATGCTGTTTTCGTTCTGGCTCAACCACAGGCAGTCCCTTATCTTTGGCAACAAGTAGATCTCAGAGACCTGTTACAATACGGACATGGTTTTTTCTTTACCCTGGTAACCATCATCAGCGTTGTGACGGTACTCAAAGCAATTTTATTTTATTTGATCATCAGTATATTGCATAACAAACAACTCACCTTAGAACAACCGTTCACCTTTATTGCCCAGCGTTTTATTATACGGATTGCTTCTCTGTCACTTTCGATTGGCTTATTTTCCATCCTGGGTGTCAAAGGTGCTGCCTGGCTAAGGGGGCAGGGAGTAAAGATGCCCGATCTGCAGGCACTTCATTTAAGCGGTGCAGATGTATGGATATTTATGAGCATGGCACTCTTTGTTGTGGCCTATATTTTCAAGAAAGGTATTGAGCTACAAACCGAACAGGATTTAACCGTATAGTATGGCAATTATTATCAACCTGGATGTAATGATGGCAAAGCGGAAGATGTCGCTCAACGAGCTCAGCGAACGCGTAGGCATTACTTTATCTAATCTCTCTATTCTAAAAAACGGGAAAGCCAAAGCGGTGCGTGTCGAAACGCTCAATGCTATTTGCAAAGCGCTGGACTGTCAGCCGGGAGATATCCTGGAGTATAGGGAATGTGAGTAGTGAATAATCAATTGTATCTGATCATCAGATAGCAGCGCCCGGGAAAGTGATAAGAATCATCAATATGCAATGTTTAATGTTCGGTTATATCTTGGTCTCCCTCCTTGTCAGCTCTGTCAACAGACAACTATCAACTACCAATTATTTCGCGCTTACTTTCCATATAATACCCGCTGTATCATCATTCACCAGCAAAGAGCCGTCGGTAGCTACAGCCACACCAACCGGTCTGCCATACACTTCGCTTTTTTCATCGCTTGCAATAAAGCCGGTTAAAAAGTCAACCGCCGGCTTCGGTTTGCCTTTTTCAAAAGGAATAAACACTACTTTATACCCCGACAATTTTGAACGGTTCCAGGAGCCATGCTGCCCTACAAAGGCACCATTCTTATACTTTGCGGGGAAATTACCAGATTTATAAAACACCAGTCCCAACGAAGCAGTGTGGGGGCCTAAAGGAACATCGGGCACAATAGATTTATTTACCCATTCATCGTGAGGGTCGCCGGCCCAGCGCGGATCTTTTACCTTTCCAAAATAGCTAAAAGGCCAGCCATACCAACCGCCACGCTTTACACTGGTGGCATAATCGGGCACAATTTCGTCGCCCAATCCGTCCCGCTCGTTCACAGCGGTCCAAAGCTCGCCTGTAACCGGGTTCCAGTCCAATCCCACAGGGTTACGCAGGCCACTGGCATAAATTTTCAGATCGCTTCCATCAGGGTTGGCTTCATATACCAGGGCACGTCCTTTTTCAGCGTCCATCCCGTGCTCACCTACATTACTGGCCGAGCCTACCGTAATATATATTTTATCACCTTTTTTGTTGGAAATGATATTTCTGGTCCAGTGATTATTGTATCCGCCGGCATAAAGCGATACAATTTTTTTGCCTTCACCTTCCAGTTTGGTATCACCGGTCTTGTAAGGATAACGATATACCCCGTCGGTATTGGCTATATAAAAATAGTTTCCCAGCACCAGCATCCCGAAATTACGGTTCAGGTTATTGATAAAAACATGTCGCTCATCTACCTTTCCATCCTTATCAGCATCTCTCAATAAAGTGATCTGGTTGGCGCTTTTCCGGGTTCCTGCTTCAGCTACAAAATAATCTCCGTTGGGTGCTACGTAGGTCCAGCGTGGGTTTTCGAGCTTATCGGCAAACCGGGTAACGGTAAATCCTTCCGGGGCTTTAGGGGTTGCTCCTTCCGGCCAGGGAATCGTTTTACTGTTTTTATTGGCAGACTCTGTTTTAAAAGGCGGCTGTAAAACCAACGGCCCTACAGTTGTTTTCACCGTTACGGGCGCCTGGGCTGCCAGTTGCTTTTTAGCTTCGTTATCTATTTTACCCTGTGAGCGGGCATGGAAGGCAATAGTGCCGGATACCAATATAAGCGCTGCATTTTTAAGTTGCATAGAATCTGCTATTTTAAGAGTTTTAAAGGATGCCCTGTGCACAATAGTACAAGTCCGAAGGACTCCTTTGGAGGGTGCAACACCCGCCTGTACCTTACGGGCAGGCAAGATTGATGCCATGTATCAATTGATGGAGCCCAAACAATTATTCAAATTCATACCCAATATCACCACGATAGTACATCCCGTCAAATCGAATCCGGGAAAGGGCCTGCCGCGATTGAGTTACGGCTTCGGAAGTTGTGGCCCCAAAGGAAGTAGCACAAAGTACGCGTCCTCCGTTGGTAACAATCTGGCCTTCTTTGTCTTTAGTGCCTGCCTGGAAAATAATGGTTTCAGCAGGCACATCTGAAAGTCCTTCTATTTTAAAGCCTTTTTCAAAACTACCCGGATAGCCACCGCTTACTGCTACCACGGTTACTGCGGTACGTGGATCAGTTGCAATTTTAACATCGGCCAACCTGCTTTGCGCCGCTGCGAGACATAGCTCGGCCAGGTCGTTCTGTAAACGAGGCATTACCACCTCCGTTTCAGGATCGCCCATGCGACAGTTATATTCAATAACAAACGGCTCGTTGTTTACTTTAATCAGGCCAATAAAGACAAAACCCGTATAATTAATTCCTTCTTTATTCAATCCGCTTACAGTGGGCTCAATGATCTGGGTGGTTACCTTTTGCATAAAATCATCCGTTGCAAATGGTACAGGGCTAACAGCGCCCATCCCGCCCGTATTCAGGCCGGTATCTTTTTCACCGATGCGTTTATAATCTTTGGCTTCAGGCAATAACACGTATTCTTTACCATCTGTTAAAATAAATACGCTCATTTCGATCCCGTCCAGGAACTGTTCTACCACCACCGTTTTGCTGGCATCTCCAAATTTGGCCTGTACCAGCATAGCTTCGAATTCTATGATCGCTTCCGCGTGCGTGGCGCAAATAACCACACCTTTACCTGCGGCTAATCCATCGGCTTTTAGCACAATCGGTAAAGAGTGCTGCTGCAGGTAGTTTACGCCGTCTTCAAATTGTTCTGCGGTAAATTCGCGGTACGCAGCGGTAGGAATATGATGCCGCTGCATGAAAGCCTTGGCAAAGGCCTTGCTTCCTTCCAGCTGTGCGCCAAACTGCGACGGGCCTATAAAAGGGATATGCTTTAGTTCATCTTTCTGAAAATAATCCCACGCACCTTTAACCAGGGGCTCTTCCGGTCCGGCAATGACCATTTCAACCGCATTTTCAAGGCAAAACCGCCCCAATGCTTCAAAGTCGGTAATTGCTATATTAATATTAGTGCCGCATTGTGCCGTGCCCGGATTTCCAGGGGCAATAAACAACTCGTGCCTGTCATTTCCTCTCTCCTTAATGTTCCACGCCAGCGCATGTTCCCTGCCGCCGCCGCCCAATATCAATATTTTCATTTTTCGCTATTTTTAAAGGTCGTGAAGGTAATAAATCTCTTACGAAGGCTGTGAGAATGAATGGGTAATTTTTCGGAGGTTAACCGCTCATAACAGTTTTGTATCCACATTCAACTAAATCACTATATTTACCCATCTTGAATAAAATTTAATTCGTATGTCAGCAACCGAAAACGACTTTTTTAAGAGCCGCGTCTTGGGCCACCCTTCGGGATTATTTGTTTTATTTTTTACGGAAATGTGGGAGCGGTTCTCCTACTATGGTATGAGGGCGCTTTTGGTGCTTTTTCTAACTTCGTCTTTAATGGGCGACAATCCGGGCTGGGGATGGCCCCGGGAACACGCCATGACACTTTACGGGTCATACACTGCAATGGCCTATCTTACCCCTATTCTTGGAGGATATATTGCCGACCGGTTTATTGGTTACAGGTGGGCCACTATCTGGGGCGCATTCTTAATGACCCTGGGTCATGCCTCCATGGCCATTGAAACCAACCAGTCATTTTTGTACCTGGGCCTGGTATTGCTGGTTTTAGGAATAGGCCTTTTTAAACCCAACATGACCTCTATTTTATCGGAGATGTATAAAAAATATCCTGAAAAAAAAGATGGGGCTTATACCATATTTTATATGGGTGTAAATTCCGGGGCTTTTCTGGGAATGATATTATGCGGATACCTGGGAGAAAGTGTTGGCTGGAGCTATGGCTTCGGACTGGCGGGGATTTTCATGCTGGTAGGCCTTTTACAATTTTATTTTACCCAGGGTATTTTTGGCAGCATCGGATTAAAGCCGAAAAAACAGGCAGCTTTGGAAACCGTTGCTGAAAGCCCTGAGGCAATTGTTGCTGAAGCGGGCAATGACATAGACAGGGTAAAGAAAAACCCGTTTTCCAGATTTGAAGTACTGATTACCATTTTCATCTCTGTTGTAAGCCTCGTTTGGGTGGTTAACGACCCCGTATCCAAGATCACTTCTTCCAACGTATTCAACTTCAGTGTTGGCTCGATGGACGGCAGCAACTTTGCTATATTAGTGACGTTGGCATTATTTGTATTTCTTTTAATCAAACGCATTGCCCAGTACGAACCGCTGCTACGCGACCGGATGATCGTAATTGTAGTATTGGCGTTTATCACCATTTTTTTCTGGGCGTCTTTTGAGCAGGCAGGCGGATCAATGACCATCTTCGCAAAAGATTATACCGACAGGGTATTGGAAGGAAACGGAAAAACGATGTTCAATATAGCTAACACATTGATTACCGTTGTTCCGATGCTCATTATTTCTTATGTGCTGGTAAAACTATTCGGGCAAACTTTTAAGAAGTATGCTTTAGGTAATATAATTTTAACTGTGGGCTTTATTTTAATATGGGTGCTGGTTATTATGATGCTGGCGAGCCAATATAAAGATGATAAGCCCGAGGTACCCGCATCGTGGTTTGGCAGTTTGAACGCTTTGTTCATTATCAGCCTGGGGCCATTGGTATCCAAGTTATGGGAAAGCCGCTTCAATCCGCCTGCCACCATTAAAAATGGTATAGGAATGATATTGCTGGGCATTGGGTTTGCAGCGCTGGCTTTTGGGGCTTCCGGCATTCCTCCGGGCGCTAAAGTAGCATCGGTAAGTATGATGTGGCTGGTGCTGGCTTACCTGTTTCACACTTTGGGCGAATTGTTTATTTCTCCGGTTGGCTTATCCTATGTAAGTAAGTTGGTTCCCGGCCGTATGATCGGTATTATGTTTGGCATCTGGTACCTGGCTATTGCTATCGGGAATAAATTGGCAGGGAGTATGGGCGGCAAGATCGATGAAATTACCGCTAAGTACTCTATGCAGGACTTCTTCCTTATTTTCACGCTTATCCCTATGGGCCTGGGAGTATTAATTATGTTACTAACGCCTGTAGTGAAAAGACTCATGCACGGTGTAAGATAATTTTACTTTATTTTTATTACGCAAAGTCCTAATCGCATTTAGGACTTTTTTAATTGAACTATATGACAGAAAAAGCTATTGCCAAACAACCCCGCCAGTTATACTTGTTATTTTTCGCGGAAATGTGGGAGCGGTTTTCCTTTTACGGGATGAAGGCCCTGCTGATTGCTTACATGGTTACTGAATTAAAATTTGACGAACCACGGTCTTACGGTATACTGGGCGCCTATTCGGCCCTGGTGTATACAATGCCTATGCTGGGAGGTATGCTGGCCGATCGTTTTCTCGGGTATCGCAGGGCCGTTATCTACGGTGGCATATTAATGACCATCGGGCACCTGGTGCTGGCTTTACCACAGGAATGGAGCTTTTTTTATGGCATGGCTTTTATTATTTGTGGCAATGGTTTTTTTAAGCCCAATATATCGAGCCTTGTAGGTACTTTATATGAAGAAAACGATCCACGGCGCGATAGTGGCTTCTCCCTTTTTTATATGGGTATTAATATCGGCGCAGCCCTGGGTGGTTTACTTTGCGGCTACGTGGGGCAACGTATCAACTGGCACTATGGATTTGGATTGGCAGGCATCTTCATGATACTGGGATTAGTTGTTTTTGTGATCGGTCAAAAATCTTTAGGTGACAGGGGGCTTCCTCCCAACTTAACGGCACTGAAGGAAAGAACAGCAGGTATTACCAACGAGCAGCTCATTTATATTTTATCTTTATTGATCGTTCCGGTAGTAGTGGCTCTTTTCAATCGCCACGAGATCATGGATTACTTTATGGCGATACTGGGAGCTATTGCTATTGTTTACGTACTGTGGGAAGCTTTTCGTATGGAACCTGCAGGCAGGAACAAGCTGATCGCCGCCTTGTTCATGATTATTTTCTCCATACTATTCTGGGCATTTTACGAGCAAAATGCAGGCTCGCTGAACCTGTTTGCCATGCGTAATGTAAATATGCATGTGATGGGTACAGAGCTGCCCGCCTTGTCTGTGAATAATTTCCTGCCGCCAGGCTGGGTAGTTATACTAAGTTTCTTTTTTGCCTGGCTATGGACCTGGCTGGCCAAGCGCAAACTGGAGCCTGTTACCCCGGTAAAATTCGGTTTTGCTTTTATATTTATGGCAATAGGTTTCTTAGTGTTTTACCTGGCTTGTTTAAATGCTGAAGGCGGGCTGATCAGCCTGTTTGCCTTTACCATGGGGTATATGTTTATTATTGCGGGCGAGCTTTGCTTGTCTCCTATCGGGCTTTCGATGGTAACCAAGTTGTCTCCGGTTCGGATGGTAGCGGTAATGATGGGGATCTGGTTCTTTGCCAGCGCGGGCGGAGAATTTCTTGCCGGCAAAATTGGTAAAATGATGAGCGTTCCCGAAGCCGTGCAAAATAATGCCGTTGCCTCCTTACCTTATTATGCTACCATTTTAAAAGAAATTGCCATAGCTTCTGCCATAGCCGGAGCTTTGATTTTACTATTGTCGCCATTGGTAAAGAAATTGATGGGGGATGTAAAATGATGGGAAGCTAGTTGACTAGTTAATAAGTTGACAAGGGGCCTTTTCAACAGTTAACCAATCAACCAGCCAACTATCCCCTACACAAAACTATCCACTTCCCGGTACGCCTGTACCAGCCTTTCTTCTCCTTCCTTACCGGATTTAGACATCCCGTGCTCCATTCCCACTACACCTTTGTAGCCTTTTTCGTATAAGAATTTAAATACATTTTTATAATTCACTTCGCCGGTTGTAGGTTCTTTCCGCCCCGGGTTGTCTCCTACCTGTATGTAGGGAATTTCGTCCCAGCAAAGCTCCAGGTTTTTGATCAGGTTGCCTTCATTCTTTTGCATGTGGTAAGCGTCATACAATATTTTACAACTGGGACTATCTACCGCCTTGCATATTTCATAGGTTTGGGTAGAATAGCGCAGGAAAAGATCGGGTGTATCACTTAAGGGCTCCAGCACCATAACAATACCATGCGGCTCAAATATTTCGGCACCGCGGCGTAACGCTTCAATAACGTTGGCCGTTTGTATAGATAGCGGTAAATTTTTTTCAAAATCGCCGGGTACCACTGTAACCCATTTGGCATTACAACGCTTGGCTACCTCTACCGACTTGCGGCAACCCTCCAAAAATATATCCACATGCTCTTTCTTTTTAGCTGCCAAAGTGTTAGCTCCGTTGCCTCCTTTGGGCACCACAAAAACCCCCATACGCATACCCAGTTTAGCCAGCGTTTCGCCAATTTTGGTTTGCTGCTCCGTAGAACGGCCGGTCATTCCATTATCTTCAATCGATCTGAAGCCCAGGTCATACATGTATTTGATCTGGTCGATAAAATCTTTTCCGCCGCTGGTAGCAAACATGCCTTCATGCGGCGCGTAGTCTAAATGAAAAGGTTGTCCCTTTGACGTAGTAGAAGATTTTGTTTGGCTAAAAGCAGCAGTAGCTGCTGCAAAAGAACCCGTTGTAAGCAGTGTATTTCTGAGAAAAGACCGTCTTTGCATCGTTAAGTATTTTCACGAAAAATAACAAAACTTCGTTAACCCACCTAAACAACCGTTTGCACAAAAGCATTTTCATCGAATTTCTATATCTTTAAGCCATGCAGAAAATTGTATTGATTGCTGCTTGCACGGCCATGACAGCAGCGCTTCACGCTCAAAACCAGTCATTCGAAAAATATGAACAACCGATTCCAGGCAGCCCGGTAAAATTTGAAATGGTGCCCATAAAAGCCGGTAGTTTTAAAATGGGTAGCAAAGCCTCCAAGCAGGCCGATGAACAACCCCAACATGAAGTAACCCTGAGTGCTTTCTGGATAGGTGCTAAAGAAGTGACTCATGACGAATTTGCACTTTATCTCAATGATGAGCATTACGCCGAAAATAGCGATGTAGACGCTATTACGCGACCATCGCGCCCTTATATTGAAATGACGTTGGGAATGGGGAAAGAAGGCGGTTTTCCCGCTAACAGCATGAAGCAGCACGGGGCTATTATGTACTGCAAATGGCTGTATGAAAAAACAGGAGTGTTCTACCGCCTGCCCACAGAAGCCGAATGGGAATATGCCTGCCGCGCCGGCTCTACCACTATTTATCCTTTTGGTAACGACAGCGCTCAATTAAAAGATTATGCCTGGTACGCCGCCAACAGTGGCGACCGGTATCAAAAAGTGGGATTGAAAAAACCCAACGCCTGGGGATTATACGATATGCTGGGAAATGTACAGGAATGGGTGCTGGATCAGTATAGTGCAGATGCCTATGCAAAACGGGAGAAAAATGCGACAGATCCTGTTAATACGCCCACCAGCAAACATCCTTTAGTAGTGCGTGGCGGCGACTATAACGACCCCGCCAGCGCCCTTACAAGCGCCAATCGCGAACCGTCCGACCTGGTATGGAACCGCCGCGATCCGCAGATACCCAAAAGTAAATGGTGGAATGCCGACGCGCCGTTTGTGGGGTTCAGGATTGTTCGTCCGCTGAAGCAACCTACTAAGGAAGAAGCTGAAAAATTCTTTGAGACTTATTTAAGCCTGTAAAGGCAGTAGTTCAAATGAGTGGCCAACTTCATTTGCATGTACTTCTGTCAATAATAATTAACTGATTAAACAAATCAATCACCTCAAATACATATTATATCAAAATAACCAACAATGGACAATAAAACAACGCGCAGAAAATTTGTACAGCAAACATCCCTGGTTACCGGTGGACTGATGGCTGCACCATTTTTAAGTAATGCTAATTTCTTTTCGGGTTCGGCCGGCACCATAAAAGTGGCGCTGATCGGTTGCGGCGGACGCGGTACAGGAGCCGCCATACAAGCTTTAAGTACCAAGCAAAATGTACAGCTGGTGGCGATGGCCGATGCTTTTAAAGACCGCCTCGACGGCTGCTATAAATCTATTACGGGCAACCTGGCGGAAGCAGGTATTGATAAAAGCCGCGTGGATGTTCCCGAAGAAAGGAAGTTTGTTGGTTTTGATGCCTATGAAAAAGCAATTCCCCTAGCGGACGTAGTGATCCTGACCACGCCTCCGGGATTCCGCCCCATTCATTTTGAAGCTGCTGTAAAACAGAACAAACACATCTTCATGGAGAAGCCTGTGGCTACAGATCCTGCAGGTATCAAAAAAGTGCTGGATGTTGCAGAGATCGCTAAGCAAAAAAAATTGAATGTGGTAGTAGGCCTGCAAAGAAGATATCAAAACTCATATCTCGAACTCTTCAAGAAAAAAGACCTTATTGGAGATATTACTTCAGCCCAGGCCTGGTGGAATAACGACGGGGTGTGGGTGAAAGAGCGTCAGCCGGGTCAAACAGAAATGGAATACCAGATGCGTAACTGGTATTATTTCAACTGGCTTTGCGGCGATCATATTGTAGAACAGCATGTGCACAATATTGATGTCATCAACTGGTTTAAGGGTGGATATCCTGTAAAGGCACAGGGATTAGGCGGACGCCAGGTGCGTACGGACAAAAAGTACGGTGAAATATACGACCATCATTATGTGGAGTTTCACTATGCCGACGGCAGCATTATGAACAGCCAGTGCCGTCATATCCCCAGAACGATGAGTAAGGTGGATGAGCTGATTATCGGAACAAAGGGACGGATCTTCGGCGATGCTGCAGTAATCAAAGACAATAAAGGCAATACACTTTTTGCCTTCGACAAGAAAGGAGAAAACAATCCTTACCAGGCCGAGCACGATGCACTATTTGCCGCTATTGCTAAAGGAGAATATAAATTTGCCGACGCAGAACATGGTGCAAAAAGTACATTGACAGGAATTATAGGCCGCCTGGCTACCTATAGCGGGCAGGTTATTGATTTCGAAAAAGCATTAAATAGCGGTATGAGCTTAATGCCTAAAGAATACAGTTTTAATGCCACACCACCGGTTGTACCTGATGCCGATGGCAATTACCCGATAGCCACACCGGGCAAAACAAAGTACTTCTAGTAGTTGGACTTAGTTATATTTAAACCCTCCGTTATTATTTATAGCGGAGGGTTTGTAATGAAAAAAGCTTACATACGCTATCAGTTAGCATAAAACCATCAGGCTTTCGCTTCCTTATACTTTCCCCTGTTCTAATTTGATCTTTTCGAGTATAGCAGCCACATGAGCTTCCTCCAACTTTTCATGATGGTTGAGCTTTTGTACTTTCAATACGGTAGATCTTCCGTCTTCTGAAGGAGCAAAAGCGGGCAGAAACCGGGCGCCATATAAAATCTCATCCCCTTTATAAGAAATTCGCTGTTGTACCGTATTAGAGTAATGCTCGTCGAAAGCTCTTATATTGATCATAACTTCAAGGTTGCTGCTCTTTATTTCTTCAAGACTCAAACCATAAAAAGGACTTTTATCATCAATGATATGCACAACCGTCCACGATAAAGCCAGCGAGTTGATACGGCTGAACTGTAGCGGTAGCTGAAAATAGCGGGTACTTTTTTTTCCATTCTCCTCCACCTCGAAGGCAGTGGTCACCTCGGCCTGCACGTCAGTAAGCGAAATGTTTTTTGCTGACACTACCCGTAACATAAAAGCAGCCGTTTCCTTAAAAGGTGCCATGATAAGATTATCGCTAAACCTTAAAAAAGCGCGGGGCCGGGCAAAGCGGGCAAAAAACAAACCGGTTACAATAGCAAAAGCCATGATGCCTATAAAAGATTCTAACGACGCAACAATATTAGCAGCCATTCCCTTTGGACTGATATGCCCGTATCCCACCGTTGTAAGTGTTTGGGAGCTGAAGAAAAAAGCCTGCATAAACTTCTCACCAAAGCCAGATACAGGATCAATACCCTGCAATTTATCAATACCAAGTAATGTATAAATACAGGCAAAAAGCAAATTAGTGGAAGTATAAAATAAAAATACCACCAGCATGAATCGCCCGGGAGAAAGACTGATCATGGTATGATAAATACTATTGCGCTGCCACCAGTTAAGACCCCTGCGTTGCACATTCAAACTTCCATCCCGGTTCATGATTCGCTGCATACCGGCGTTAGCCGTATACCCGGTATTGGAAATATCCTGTGAAAGCTGTTTTGTTCTGGCCATACTTTTTCAATTGAAAAAGTAAATCTAGGCAATTGCTACTTAACAGTAAAAAATCATAATATTTACTCGCGGCTTTATTTAGGAGAAGAATTGTAACATCAGTGCCTTAGGCTGCGCGTCAGAAAGATTTGCATTCAATAGCTCCTTAGTATTTTCATGCGGCAAGATTAAACCGGGTGAATAACAAACGTATGCATATCTTTTAAAAACTCGTGCAGCTCTTTCATAGACGGTATGGGGTCTGCAATCAGCAGGAATAGTTTGCCGGTTTGTTTTAACCTTGCCTTATTCGTTTTTATTTGCAGGTATTCAATGATTTTCTGGAAGATATCGGACTCGAAATAAGGAGAGTCCGGGCGATTGATAAAATGACAACGGAGCGTTTCCGTTTTCAGGCTCATTTTTTCGAAGCCCAGGTCTATCGCCAGTTTACGGCATTTTACTGTTTCAAACAAGTCATCTACCTGTGGAGGTACAGGACCAAAGCGATCAGCCAACTCATCGTGCATAGCCTGCAGCTCTTCATCATTTTCGCAGTTATCCAGCCGCTGGTATAACGACAAACGTTCGGTAATATTTTCTACATATTCATCGGGTATCAGTATCTCCAGATCGGTATCAATCGTACAGTCATGTACAAAATCATCCTGCTTACTTATTTCTTCCTTAAACAGGTCTTTAAACTCTGTACGTTTTAATTCACGGATAGATTCGTCGAGGATCTTCTGGTACATTTCAAAGCCTATCTCGGCCATAAAACCGCTTTGCTCTCCACCCAGTAAATTCCCGGCGCCACGTATGTCCAGGTCGCGCATGGCTATCTGGAAACCGCTACCCAGTTCGCTGTGCTGCTCCAGTGTTTGCAGGCGCTTTCGCGAATCGCTCGGCAATGTGCTCATCGGCGGTGCCAGCAAATAACAAAATGCTTTTTTATTGCTACGTCCTACCCGGCCGCGTAACTGGTGCAGATCACTTAAGCCAAAATGATGCGCATTATTAACAATGATTGTATTGACGTTGGGTATATCCACGCCGCTCTCCACGATATTGGTACAAACCAACACATCATACTTGCGGTCGATAAAGTCCAGTATCTTTTCTTCCAGTTGATGGCCTTCCATCTGCCCGTGTGCATATCCTACCGAGAGATCCGGGCATAAGCCCTGTATAATCGCCGCCATTTCAGCCAAACCTGCTACCCTATTGTGAATAAAGAACACCTGGCCACCACGCTCGGTTTCGAAATAAATGGCATCACGCACAAAATCTTCATTATACACCTGCACTTCCGTTTGTATCGGCTGACGATTGGGTGGAGGTGTGTTAATAATACTCAGATCTCTTGCGCCCATTAGCGAAAATTGCAGCGTACGTGGTATGGGCGTTGCTGTTAATGTTAAACAATCTACCGTGGTACGGATAGTTTTGATCTTTTCCTTATGCGCTACGCCAAATTTCTGCTCCTCATCTACAATGAGTACACCCAGGTCTTTAAACTTCACATCTTTCCCGATAATACCATGTGTACCTATGAGGATATCAATTTTGCCTGGCTTTAATTTCTCCAGCGTTTCTTTTTTCTCTTTGGCGGTTTTAAAGCGGTTGATAAAATCTACTGTTACAGGGAAGTCTTTTAACCGCTCGCTGAAAGTTTTATAATGCTGAAAAGCAAGAATAGTGGTGGGAACTAATACGGCGGCCTGCTTACCATCTACACAGGTCTTAAAGGCTGCACGAATAGCGATCTCCGTCTTGCCAAAACCCACATCTCCACAAACCAGCCGGTCCATAGGCGACGCAGACTCCATATCTTTCTTCACATCGGCTGTAGCCCTGCTTTGGTCGGGTGTATCTTCATATATAAACGAAGCCTCCAGCTCATTTTGCAAATAGTTATCGGGTGTATGGGCAAAGCCTTGCTGGGCTTTACGTTTGGCGTATAGCTTAATCAGGTCAAACGCAATTTCTTTAACTTTTGCCTTGGTTTTTTCCTTCAGCCGGTTCCACACATCACTACCCAGTTTATTTACCTTGGGCACACTGCCTTCTTTACCGGTATACTTGGCTATTTTATGAAGAGAGTTGATGTTGACATACAACACATCTTTGTCCTTATAGATCAAACGCACCGCCTCCTGCAGCTTGCCGTTCACATCCATTTTTTGCAGGCCGCTATACACTCCTACCCCATGGTCGATATGCGTTACATAATCGCCGGGCTGCAATTCCCGCAAGGTGCGCAGGGTAATGGCCTTACTTTTATTATAGGCCTGCTTTACACGATACTTATGGTAACGCTGAAATATCTCGTGATCCGTATAGCAAACAATCTTCAGGTCATCATCTATAAATCCCTGATGAATAGAAACAGATACAGGGTTAAAAACCAGCTCGGCTTTCAGGTCGTCAAAAATGGTTTGCAACCTTTGCAGCTGCTTGGAATTCTCCGAAAAAATATAAATGCTATACTGCTTCTTTTCTTTCTCCTTCAGGTCTTTGATCAACAGATCGAACTGGCGGTTAAATGCCGGCTGTGACGTTGTATTAAATTCAAATTCATGTCTGGCAGTATAGCTGTTGCCTCCGAAATGAAAAACCGGCCGATTTTTCAATGAGCTGTCAAGGCTGTCAGCCGTTATAAAATCATCGGGAGACAGATCTTTTTTCAGTAGTTTTTCATCGTCGCTGTTGGCAACTGCCTGCCCGGCCGGGTACAGCTCCAGAAAATATTTCAACTCCTCCTCATGATCTCTCAAACGTTCTATGCACAGCTCCTGGTCTTGCAACCAAATAGCCGTATTGGCCGGTAAAAAATCAAAAAGTGAAACCCTTTCTTCCGAGCTAAACCGGGTATCAACATTCGGGATAATCGATACTGATAAAAGCTTGCGTTCGCTTAACTGGGTTTCGGGGTCAATAATACGGATCGAATCCACCTCGTTACCAAACAACTCAAAACGGTAAGGTTTTTCGTTACCGAAAGAATAAATATCGAAGATGCCGCCACGCAAGGCGTATTGCCCCGGCTCGTATACAAAATCGCTGCGTACAAAGCCGTATTGGTCCAGCTTTAATAGCAGTGGGCCAATATCAATTGTATCGGCAGTTTTTATGTGAATGATATTCTCCGACAGCGCTTTCGGGATCACCACTTTTTCGAATAATGCCTCGGGGTAAGTTACCAGTATTTTTTTTCTCACCGGTTGCGCATCTGAGCCGGAAGCCAGTTTGGTTAAGGCTTCCGTTCTCAGCATTACATGTGAAGCATTGAGCTGGCGAAAGTTCTTCCTTGTTTTAAAGGAAGAAGGAAAATAAAAAATATCCAGCGCTCCTGTAATATTTTCCAATGTATTATGGAAATAAGCTGCGTCTTCCGATTCGTTTAAAACAATTACATGATTAAATTCGGGCGCATGCCCCGCACTGGCGGCAAATACGAAAGGAGTTGAGCTGCCAAAAAGACCTGTAAGCGCTATTTCTGAAGGCCGGGACAAAGAAAGTCCCTCCGCTATTTGTAAACAGCGGGGATCATCAATATAAAAATTCTGCAACACATCCGTGCTCATCACGGCGCAAAGTTAGGAGTAAGTACAAAAACTGACAAGTTGAAACACTAAAACTGTTTCTACCTGGCAATGAGCGAGATCCGTTGCTGTTAAATTTTACTTATTCCCGCATCACCCTATACCATATGGCATTGAAACATTTATATTCGGGATGTTCTCCTGTATTTTCCTATTACAGGCGTGTAACGGATATTACTCTTTTCCAGCTTTCTACCAAATACTTAAAGGCGCCATAATACACTTCTAATTGGCTGGATAAAGGCTGCCAGCCCATCAACCTAGGCGAGGCCCAGACTCCCTGCCCATATGTAGGCAAGCACCGCATCTGGCGTACAGCTACTGATAATCAAAGAATATGGTCGATACTGATCCTTTCAGAGCTGTATACCAATGGTATAAGTGACAGATAAAATAGAATCTTTTTCATGTATTAATTATTTTCGATTTATTGGAGATCATCTGCTACCGATCCGTCTTGTATGACGCATATGAGGTACGTTTTGTAACAACAGTTAAAAAAATTAAGATTTCCATAGCACTTATTAAAAAATTACCGCCAGGCAAAAACCGGTTGCTTTTTTATGTAGGTTTGGATATTGCCTGAGGAACAGGCCTGAAATTGTTTAAACTTAGTTCATGCGAAAAATTATAACGTTGCTGGCGCTGGCTTTTTGCTGCCAGGGTATAACCGCCCAAACTTATCAGCCTACCTGGAATTCTCTGGAGTCGAGGCCAATACCTAAATGGTTTACAGACGCCAAGTTCGGGATATTTATTCATTGGGGATTGTATAGCGTTCCTGCATGGGCCACCAACTCCAATGCCGATGGTTTTGGCAGCAACTATGCAGAATGGTATTGGGAGCGGCTCAATAACACCAAACTTAAAATACACAAGGAATTTGTTGATTTCCATAACAAGAACTATGGGCCGAATTTTAAATACCAGGACTTTGTTGCCCGGTTTAAAGCAGAATTATTTGACCCCGCACAGTGGGCCCAGCTCTTTAAAGATGCCGGCGCCAGGTATGTAGTACTTACCAGTAAACATCATGAAGGATTTGCCCTTTGGCCCAGCCGCGAATCATGGAACTGGAATGCTTACGATGCCGGTCCTCATCGCGACCTGGCAGGCGACCTAAGTGAAGCGGTAAAAAAAACCGGGTTGCATATGGGCTTTTATTACTCGTTATACGAGTGGTATAATCCTCTGTATAAGCAGGATGTACATAAATATGTGGATCAGCACATGCTTCCCCAGCTAAAAGACCTGGTGAATCGTTACCAGCCGGATATCATCTGGCCGGACGGCGAATGGGACCATAGTGATACCATCTGGCGGAGCCGGGAATTCTTAAGCTGGCTGTACAACGAATCGCCGGTGAAGAATACAGTAGTAACCAACGACCGCTGGGGAGGCGGGCGCAACCATGGTGGATTTACCACTACAGAATACGGAAGCGGGAAAGCCAGCCTGGAGCGGCCCTGGGAGGAATGCCGCGGCATTGGCGAATCCTTTGGATATAATCGCAATGAAAACCTGGAGCAATATCAAACCAGCCGCCAACTGGTACATATGCTCATTGATGTGGTATCGCGTGGAGGTAACCTGCTGCTCAATATCGGGCCGGCGGCGGATGGCACTATCCCCGTGATCATGCAACAGCGGTTAAAAGATATGGGCGAATGGTTAAAAATCAATGGCGATGCTATTTACGGAACCACCGCATGGAAGGAAGCGCCTGCACAAAAGGACAAAACTGTTTTCTTTACCCGCAAAGGCAATGACCTGTATGTATTACTTTCTAGCTGGAAACAACAGGTAACCGTTCCAGGCGTGAAAGCCGGCTCGGTAGCGCTGTTAGGCTTTAAGGGCAAAATCAACCACAAACAGCAGGGTAACAATATAACGATAACAGCCCCTTCTCTTTCACCTGCTGAATTTGAGGGTAGCCATGCATGGGTTTATAAAATCAGTAATGCCTTCTAAAAAACAACCGGTACATGTTTTAATAGCGCCTAATGCTTTCAAAAACAGCCTTCCGGCAGATGAAGTAGCGGCGGCATTGACAGAAGGACTGATGCAAAGCCGGGCTAATATCACTATCAGAAGCTGCCCTGTTGGCGACGGAGGCGATGGCACCGGAAAAATATTGGCGTTTCATTTACATGCCCGTAAACAAATGTACAAAACAGTTGATCCCCTGGGAAGACCTGTTACCGCCCCCGTTTATTACACCAGTGATGGTACCGCCATCATTGAGCTTTCAGATGCTTCAGGATTAAAGCTACTACCTATCACAGAATATGATCCCATCCGGACCAGCACCTTCGGCACCGGGATCCTGATCAAAAAAGCGCTGGGCCGTAAGGTAAGACGTATGGTACTGGCCATCGGCGGCAGTGCTACCGTAGATGGCGGTACGGGTATATTAAAGGCATTGGGTGTTCGATTCCTAAACCGTGAAGGCATAGCAATACAGAACCTCCCTCAAGATCTTTACGCTTTACATAGTATTGACACGTCGGGAATGGATACCCGCATCAAACAAACGGAACTGGTTATTTTATGCGATGTAAAAAATAAACTTTTAGGCACCAAAGGAGCGGCCCGGATCTTTGGTCCTCAAAAAGGTGCAACTGCAGAAAATATAGCCTCACTCCAAAAAAACCTGCGACGCCTTGATAAAATTATACAGCAAACATCCGGTATTAAAATGAGCGCCCTGCCTTATAGCGGAGCAGCAGGAGGAGTAGCCGCTTCTTTGACGGCGCTATGTAACGCCCGGGCAGTGAATGGTATTGATTTTTTCCTGGATACCATACAGTTTACTCAGCAATTACAAAACGCCGGCATCGTTATAACGGGAGAAGGAGCCCTCGACGCGCAGACGCTGGAAGGGAAGGCCCCTTTAGGCGTAGCCCTGAACGCCAAGCGGGCTGCGATTAAAGTTATAGGCGTTGCCGGCAAAACAGAAACAGGCAACAAAAAACTGCTTCATTACTTTGACCAGTTAATCAATATCAATAAGCCTAGTACCAGCCTGGCACAAGCATTGAGAGACACCCGGATAAACCTTATAAAAACCGGTAAAAAAATAGGAAGGCAGATCAAGGCAAATTCAGTATAACAGCCGACTCCCTGCTATATTTTTTCGCCTCCGTTGTCAGGCGTGGGGCAACAGCGAGATCCTGTTCATCCTGCATGATATACGTTAAAAACCTTGCGACTAATCACGAATTGCTTTCAAAAACCAACAAAGTAGCTACTTTTACAATTATAAAATGAATGATTATGCAGGAGAGTAAGCGACAAAAACAGGTAGCAGGTTTATTGAACGAAGAAATGAATACCATCTTTCAAAAGCTGGGTTTGAATATGATTGGGGGAGGCATGGTTTCCATTTCCGCCGTAAAAGTTACGCCCGACCTGCTGGAAGCCAGGTTTTACCTGAGCTTTTTCCAGGTAACTGATAAAGATGCAGCTTTAAAGAAAGTAGAGGAACGTCATCACGAAATAAAAAAAGAACTGGCAGCCGCAGTAAGGCACCAGTTACGTAGCATGCCGGTGTTGAAATTTTTTGCCGATGATACCTTAGACCATGTGTTTAAAATGGAAGAGCTCTTCAAAAAAATTGAAGAAGAAAGAAAAGCAAATGGTGAGTAACGTGCGGTGATCGGGTATCAACAAAGGCAGTATATCAAAATTAAATTCCTAATTCATTGTATTCTCTTTTTGCGTGGCGTTATTTTAAAGCTAAAAAATCTACCAATGCCATAAATATCATTTCATGGATATGCATTGTAGCGATGGTGGTGGGCACCGCTGCGCTCATATTGGTACTGAGTGTTTTTAACGGCTTTGAAGGACTGGTCAAATCTTTATATGCATCCTTTTATACAGATCTTAAAATAAGCCCGGCATCAGGCAAAACGCTTACCCTGTCCGCTGGCCAGCTGCAGCAGCTCAGAAACATAAAAGGTATCAGGAGCTTTGCGCTGGTGCTGGAAGAAAAGGCAATTCTGCAAAATGGCGAAAACCAGGCGATTGTTCACTTAAAAGGAGTTGATAAGAATTACGAAACCACTACCACCGTTAACAGGCATATCTATTCCGGCAAATTCGGGATCGGCACCACAGCCCAGCCGCTCCTGGTTTTAGGTGTAGGTATAGAAGGAACTTTGGGTATCAGGGCAGGCAGCGATGTACTTCCGTTAACCATCTATATTCCCCGGAAAAACAACTCAGAGGAATTAAATGAAATGGAAGATATCAGCAGTGATACGATCCATACCGCCGGATCCTTTATGATACAACAGGACTTCGATAACAAGTATGCCATAACCGATCTGCGATTCCTGCAAAGTGCGATGCAATTAAATCCTGACGAATACAGTGGTGTTGAAATTGCAGTAAGTAACCCTGAAGACGCCGACAAGGTAGGGAAACAATTGTCTGGTATTTTTGGCGAAGGGTTTAAAATACAAAACCGTTACCAGCAAAATCAAAGTCTTTATGCGATTATGAACTTGGAACGCTGGATTTTTTATGCGGTACTTTGCATTATACTGATTGTTGCTGCATTTAATATGGTAGGCGCCCTTACCATGCTGGTGTTGGAAAAACGTAAAGATATCAGCGTGTTAAATGCCTTAGGTGCAAATGAACGCCTGGTATTGAAAATATTTTTAAGCGAAGGCCTTTTGCTGGCTGCCATAGGTGGCGGTATAGGCATGGTTATAGCACTGGTGGTAGTATTGTTGCAACAGCAATTTCACCTGGTGCCACTGGAAGGGGGCTCCTTTCTTATTGATTATTTCCCGGTAGAATTAAAAATAACAGACTTCATTTTGGTAGCGAGCACGGTGCTGGCTGTATCGTTTTTAGCCTCCTGGATCCCTGCCGTTAAAGCCTCCAGGCAGCAGTTTTCTCTTAGAAGTGAATAATTATTATTAATGCAGCGCCACTTCTCCCACCAGGAAAACACTTCCACATACCAGTATCAAATCATCGGGGTGCGCATGCCCTTTAGCCTCAGCTAACGCCTCATTCACATTATTAAAAACATGTCCTGTTAAGCCACGCTGCAGCGCTTTATCTTTAAGCATACCTGCAGGCAATGCTCTAGGGATATCAGCATTGGTAAAGTAATAAACTGCATTTGCAGGAAGCAATTGTATAACCGTATCTACATCTTTATCTTTTACCATTCCTAATATAATATGCAGGCGATGGTAGGTGGTTATCTCCAGCTGATTCAATAGCTCGCGCATACCGCTTTCATTATGGGCCACATCCAAAACAATACGCGGATGCTGGTGTATGGTTTCCCAGCGCCCATGCAAACCAGTTAACTTTTTTACCTGGTGTAAACCCCGTTCAATAGCTGCTTCGGGCAAATCAATACCGGTCGCCTTCAGCTGATGACAGCTTTCCAGTACCGCGAGCAGGTTCTTGGTTTGGTATTGCCCCGTAAGATCGAGGTGATATTTTTTGTGATCCGTTTTATTACTTTCTGCAACAGACACTACTAATTCATGTTCTTCCTGCTTCCAGTCGGTAACCTGCAAATGATCGCCGGCAAAGAAGAGGGGCGCACTTTCGGTAGCTGCTTTATTTCGGAATACCGGTTCCGTTTCGGCTGTTTTTTCCCCTATCACAACCGGTATACCCGGCTTAATGATACCTGCTTTTTCAGCAGCAATCTCTTCCAATGTATTGCCCAGTATCTGCACATGGTCGTAGCCGATATTGGTAATAACCGAAAGCACAGGCTGAATAATATTGGTACTATCCAGCCGGCCGCCCAGGCCGGTTTCGATAATAGCGATATCTGTATTATGTTTTGCAAAATGATGAAAAGCCATGGCCACCGTCAGCTCAAAAAAACTAGGCTGTATGCTTTCGATATAGGGTTGAAGGTGATCGACAAACGCCACCACTTCTTCTTCGGTAATCATTTCGCCGTTGATTTTTATACGCTCCCTGAAATCTCTTAAATGGGGAGATGTATACAGGCCGGTTTTATAACCGGCCGATTGCAATACCGAAGCCAGCATATGACTTACCGAACCTTTGCCATTGGTACCTGCAACATGCACAAACCTTCCTTTTATATGCGGCTGGCCGAGCACATCACAAAGCGCGGTAATGTTCGTAAATCCGCTTTTGATTGCCTGCCCCCCTATCTTGCTGAACATAGGAAGCCGGGCATACATATAGTCTAAGGTTTGCTGATAGTTCATACGCAAATATAAATGTTGCTGGAACGCTTCCCGGCTTTATAAAATTAAAAAATCTTAAATCTCTCATGCTAAATATTGATACTTTTGGCGGATGAACAAAGTTGCGATCATAGTGGCCGGCGGTGCCGGTAAAAGAATGGGAAGTGATTTGCCCAAACAGTTTTTAATGCTGCAGAATAAGCCGGTTCTTTATTATACACTTAATACGTTCTTATCTGCTTATGAGGACCTGCAGATTGTGCTGGTATTAGCAGAAGAATATGTAGATATGGGGCGCGAGATCATCGATGCTTATTTTGAGAACGACCGGATCAGGATCGCTGTAGGTGGCGCTACCCGGTTCGATTCTGTAAAAAACGGGCTGGCAATGGTAGATGAAGAAGCAATTATATTTGTACACGATGCTGTACGCTGCGCCTTAACCACCAACCTCATTCATCGCTGTTATGAAACGGCGCTGGAAATGGGCACCGCCATTCCTGTTGTTAAAAGCAGCGACAGCCTCAGGATCATCAATGAGGACGGGCTGAATGAAGCCATAGACCGGGAAAAAATTGTATTGGTACAAACGCCGCAGGTATTTCACAGTAAGATCTTAATTCCTGCTTTCAATATTGACTATAAAGACTGGTTTACAGACGAAGCCAGCGTGGTGGAAGCATTTGGTATGATGGTTACGCTTGTAGAAGGTGAAAAACAAAATCTTAAAATTACGCATCCTGTTGACCTGGCAATAGCTGAACAGGTGCTTGCAGAGCGGGTTCAGTAACAAGCCGGCCAATGCAGAAACATATTGCTGTGCCTACCCCGCGATGCTGGTGTTTCCAATTTTAGCAAGGATCTGGTGCGCCACATCCATTGCTTTGAGACCATCAATCTCTGACACAACGGTTTGCGTATTGTTATTAATCGCATCTTTAAATTCTTCCAGTTCGCGCTTGATAGCATTAACCTGCGGAACAGGCGGATTGGCTACAGCAATGGTTTTGGTACCGGTTGGCGTAGCCATATCAAAAGCAAACACGTTGGTATCCTGGTCTTCTTTCAGTTTAATGATCTCGGTTTTCTTATCCAGGAAATCAATACCTATATAAGCATCTTTCTGAAACACCCGCATCTTCCGCATTTTTTTCATGGAGATACGGCTGGAGGTAAGGTTGGCTACACAGCCATTGTCGAACTCAATACGCACATTGGCAATATCGGGTGTATCCGTCATTACCGCTACGCCGCTGGCAGAAATTTTCTTTACATCACTTTTTACCAGGCTTAAAATAATGTCGATATCATGGATCATCAGGTCGAGTATCACACTAACCTCTGTACCGCGCGGGTTAAATTGCGCCAGTCGATGCACTTCAATAAACATGGGCTTCAGATCGAACCCTTTTAAAGCCAGGAACGCGGGGTTAAAACGCTCCACGTGTCCTACCTGCAGCTTAATATTAGACTCTTTGGCCAGCTTAACTAATTGGCGGGCTTCATCCATGGTATGCGCAAAAGGCTTTTCCACAAATACGTGTTTGCCCAGTTTAATGGCTTTTTCGCACCATTCGTAGTGGTAATTCGTAGGCGCTACAATATCAATGGCGTCGCATTGGCTTAAAAAATCACCGGTATCAAAAAAACGTTTGATACCGTATTTCTCAATCACATCGGCAGCAATATCATCGTTGGGGTCTACAAAACCGACAACTTCTACATCATTAATTTCCAACCAGTTATTCAGGTGAAATTTCCCTAAATGTCCTACTCCGACTATTCCGATTTTAAGCATCGCCAAAAATATTCATTTTTAAAATAACCTGTGCCAAATAGTTCCTTTAAACAAAAAGAGCAAGTTCTTAAGAACCTGCTCTTTTGTTGACCCATAAGGATTCGAACCTTAACTGACTGAACCAAAATCAGTAGTGCTACCGTTACACCATGGGTCAATCCTGCTCCGATTTCTCAATCGGGTTGCAAAAATAAGGAAATTCCATTTTATGCAACAAACATAATCAAAGATTTTTTTTAAGGAAGACCCAATAGAAATCCTATTGTAAAGTTGGCATCCCAGTCAAAAACAAAAGTATCGCAACCGGTAGCGTCGGTAAGGGCCTTATAGATATTGATACCAGCCTTTGTTTTCGCCTTGTCAGATTTATAATCAGCCGGCGCTTTTAATACGGTGTACCGCTCTCCTTCCTGTTTGGTTTGATCTGCAAGCTCAAACGGCACTCCACCCACTATAAAGCATACATCCCTGTTTTTTTGCGGAATTGTACTCGCTTTTGACTTTACATTATCGTAAACCGACTCATCGCTTTTGTTCAATTCATAATATTTGGCGCCCTCCGCCTCTACCGCTTTCAGGTTGGAACCTTCATACCAAGACAGTTTTGTATTTCCTGAACCAATATCCGCTACAAAAGAACTTTCTTTATAGGATGCAGGTTGCACGCATTTTAATGCCAGCTTACCTTCCTGCTCAGCAGTAACCAGGTTTACCACATAGCCCATTTTCTTCAGTTCTTTTACAATACCATCGGTTTTAGGTTCCTTTTGTGCACCGGAAGAAATCACGAAATGCATATTCTTATTGGCTACTCCTTTGTCAAACATACCAGCCAGGTATTTTTTTAATCCCTGGCGAATGTCGTCAGCAGTAGCCAATCCTTCGTAAACCATTGAATTTCCAAATTCTTTAGATACTACTTCCCATCTTTTTTCCTTATCAATTTTAACTACAAAAGAGTTAAAGCCCGAGGCGCCTACTTCTACCACGCCTTTTAGCTCTCCATTTACAGGCTTTTCAGGCTGGTAGGCAAAAGTTCTGTGTTCGCCGCTAACAGCCGTATTGTTCTCAGAACTTTCTGTTTTTCCTCCCTCGGTCACCACTTCCGTAGTGGTTGCGTCGGGTGAAGATAAGTTGTCCTTTATTTTTTCATTCTGGCTACCATACCAGATAAGACCTACAATAGGTATACCTACTATAAGCGCTTTTACCGGCCAGCGCAGCCTGCTCCATGTTGATCCGTTTGACATTTTGTTTTTGTTGAGTTTAGTAAAAAATAGTGTTCATTGACAGCGAAGAGATATCAATCAATATTAGTCTAACAAGGAAAATCCTTTATCTACCTTTTCCTCGTTGGTTAGCTCGTGATAGCTTTGCCCTACTTCATTCACGTTTAATTTAGTCAGGTTTCTCTGATCTACCTTTTGAATGAATGCGGTCAGCTCTTCCTGGCTGGGCGTACCGCCCACTGTTACGGAGTTGTTCTGATCGAGAAACTCCAGGTTCGAACGTATGGCCGCAATATTCTGACTGATAGCGCTGGTTGCGGCACCCATTGCTTCCTGGAAAACCCAGCCGTCTTTGATATTAAATACCTCAGCCAATCCGTCTGTTGCATTCTTCATTTTATTGGTAGCTTCCATCTTTTTGTTGATGATAGAAATACTGCTATCCAATGTGCTCACATAAATACGGGCTGCACTTTCATTATCCTTTAATACCTCCAGCACTTTTGCAAACTGGTTGGCATACTGCGCATAGCTGCGTGCATTCTGCTCTTCGGCCTCACCTTCTTTTCCCAGTAAAAAAGCCTTGGTACGGGTTTCCTTCGCATCACGGTTGAGCGCATTGGCCCTTTCCCTGTCCTGCGCCTGCTCTGCTTCTTTTCCTTTAAACTCCAGGTTGCCCGCTTCGGTAGTAAAGCGTTTGGCAAGGGTATACTTTTCCTGTGCTGCATTTTGCGCAGTAACACCACTTTGAATCATATCAATACGTACACCATCCACATTGGCGATCTTTTCTTTCACACGTCTTAAAGTGTCTTTTGCTTCACGCGACAGTAATTGTAAGGACTCTATCGGGTTATTACGTATAATGGCTTTTTCACTTTTAAACAACAGCACGGTACCTAAACGATGTAGCACACTTATTATTTTAGGCGCCAACATCAGCAGCACGATGAATACAATACCAAATAGTACAAACAGTACACTTTTTTGCGCATACTCTAATAATAAGGGCAGGTATTTTACAAAGGCAATAACACCGCCGATCATCAGCACCCAAAACACCAGCGCACTGAATGTTTTCTTTGCTTCGGGTGTTTTAACTGCCGCAGGCAACTTATCACCTATTACCTGGAAAATAGGAAGCTGGTTTTTTAGCGATGCAGGGATCGTATTAGCGAGCGAATGGTTGTTGGATGTGGTCATTAATTAATTATTTATAAGTAAAATTAATGATAAAACAAGGTTCAAGGCAACTGCAAATCGGTAAATAGAGCGCTAATATCGGTCAATTAAACGGGATGCCAGATCCTGAAAAAGAGGCAAATTAACCGCCTGACAATCCGGCTTCCAGGCTCATTTTACGCCCGGCTACAGCTCTTTTTCGGCAAGATTCAATAAGGTTTGCATTTTGCTGAGTACACCCTCGATGGCATGCCTGCCTGTTTGAATTTTCTTCTCAATATCTTCCAGCTTGGGCTGCCAGTGTGCCTGCAAGTTGGATAATTCGGCCTGCTTTTCCGCAATTGTTTTTTGCAAGCGCACCACCTGTTCTTCGAGCGAATTGATCTCTGCCGCCAATGTCTCTTTCGAGTCTTTTATCTTATTGGTAATTGCTGTTTTCTCCCCGTTCTTCTTCTGGATATCATTATCCAATGCTTTTTGTAATTCAGTTTTATAGTAATTACCACTGCTTAGCAATTTTTCTTTGGTCAGCGTTTTATCTGCAAATTTCAAAGTGTTAAATGCCTGCTTCAGGGAAGTTGCCTGCAACCCGCCATTCTCCTCTACTGCATTCCAAACTTCAAAAAAGTCTACACCTGGCTGATTAATGGACTCAATAAGCTGATAAGCTTTTTTTGCCGCATCTTCCCTTGCCTCAAGGGAGGCAGTACTGGTACCCAAGTTCCCAACCGGGCGGGATTCGGCTTCTACCGGTGTAACCACTTTAGCGGGAGCCGGCTCGGGTTGTTGGCTGGGTAAAGGAACCTCCTCTTCTTTAAATATCATTTTTTTCAACCCGCTAAAAAAACCGCCTTTCTGATTTTCCATACTGTTTAGATTATGGATCAAAGATAATATTGAAAGCCGAAAGAACACGGGCTTTGCTATTCGCCCCAATACACATTTAACTCATGATATTCGGGTTATTTTCATCTTTTGTACAACAAATGCAGGTGGCAACATATGCGCTGCTTTGATATGGAAAACAGCTGCATCCCATATCTTTTAAGTATATACCGGTCGAAGAATCTGTAGCTTTATTTTCAATAGATTTCACATGAATATAAAACGCTTTATTCTTATCACGGGGAGATTTACTGTTAATTTTCCATCCATTCGCTGTGCAACCCCACCTGCCGGACGCCCGCGCACCGGTACGGGCAGGGACAGGTTTTGCGGATGAAAAATTTAATGTACGTTTGCAGGTAACCGATTGATCATCTTTAAAATATTAATGCAAAATGAAAGTAACCGTAGTGGGAGCTGGTGCAGTAGGAGCTACCTGTGCCGACAATATTGCCCGCAAAGAGCTGGCTTCAGAACTTGTTTTATTAGATATAAAGGAGGGTGTTGCAGAGGGGAAGTCGATTGATATGATGCAAACGGCAGCTTTGCTGGGATTTGATACCAAAATCAAAGGCGTTACCAACGATTATGTAGCTACCGAAAATTCAGATGTAGTGGTTATTACATCTGGCTTGCCGCGAAAGCCCGGGATGACAAGAGAGGAATTGATTGGTGTAAATGCAGGTATTGTAAAAAGCGTAACTGAAAATATATTAAAGCATTCTCCCGATACCATTATCATCGTAGTGTCTAACCCGATGGACACCATGAACTACCTAACTTATACCACTTCAGGCTTACCCAAAAACAAGGTAATTGGTATGGGTGGTGCATTAGACTCTGCGCGTTTTCGTTACTACCTCAGCCAGGAGTTGAAATGCTCTCCGGCGGATCTGAATGCAGTGGTAATTGGCGGGCACGGTGATACTACTATGATCCCGTTGATTAAACATGCCACATGGGGCAGCACGCCGGTGACGAACTTTTTAAGTGAAGAGCAACAACAAAAAATTGTAGCAGATACTATGGTTGGTGGCGCTACATTAACCAAACTGATCGGCACTTCCGCCTGGTATGCGCCAGGTGCAGGCACTGCCGCCATGGTAGAAAGTATTTTGCGTGATGAGAAGAAGCTGATCTCAAGTGGTGTTTACCTCGAAGGAGAGTATGGACAAAGCGATATTTCGCTGGTAGTGCCGGTAACGATCGGCAGAAACGGCTGGGAGCAAATCCTTGATTTCAAATTAAGCAATGAGGAGCAGGCCGCCTTCAATAAAAGCGCTGATGCAGTAAGAGCTATGAACGATGTACTGAAAACATTGTAAAAATACTTCCACTAAAAAGCTTCGGTTCTCAACCGGAGCTTTTTTATTTATTTACAGGCCGGGAAACTTCCTTATCCTAAAAAAGAAATCAAATTGAAACGCTTACTTACTTTCCTATGTCTCGCTGTTACGCTATTGCTAACTGGCAGCTATTCGCTGCAGGCGCAAACGAAACTAAAACCAGGTTTTGACGTGAAAGAGTATATCACCCTGTTTTCCCTGTTTTATTTTGGCAGCAGCATTCCCGACAGCAACCTGCGTAAAACTGCTAAAGATCCTTTTTCCAGGCTTTATCGCTCTCCAGAAGTAGGACTAAAGAACCAATGGTCATTATACCTGAGGGAAGATAACGTAGCAGCTATATCCATCAGAGGCACTATCGGCGATAAGGTAAGCTGGTTGGCTAACTTTTATGCTGCAATGATACCGGCAACAGGCAGCCTTCATATGAACGACTCTACCGAATTCAGGTACAGGCTTTCGGCTGAAAAGCAGGCAACAGTGCACGTTGGCTGGACGGTATCACTGGCTTCTATGGCGCCAGACATAGTAGAAAAAATACAGGATCTGCACCAGAAAGGAGTTCGTGACATTTATATATTCGGGCATAGCCAGGGAGCCGCCATTGCGTTCCTGCTACGCTCTTACCTGCATTATTTGCAGCAAGACGGACAGCTGCCAAAAGACATCCAATTTAAAACCTATTGCAGCGCAGCGCCCAAACCCGGCAATATGTATTATGCTTACGACTATGAAAACATTACCCGCGACGGATGGGGCTTCACTATTGTAAACCGTAAAGACTGGGTGCCGGAGTCTCCTTATACCATCCAGCGTATACAGGATATGAGCGAGCCCAATCCGCTGATCAAAACAAAAGACATGCTGAAAAAGCAAAAATTTGGCATCCGGTTTATCGGAGGTATTTTATACGGAAGGGTGAACCGGAAACCCCGAAAGGCACAGGAGATGTACACCAAATACCTGGGGAAAACCATCTATAAGATGGCTATTAAAAAATCTCTCCCGCAATTTAAACAGCCTGCCTATTCGGCTTCCAATAATTACATGAGAGCAGGAAGCCCTGTGGTTCTGGTACCCGATGCTGCTTACGATGCAAAATTTAAAGATGACGGTAAAGACAATTTCTTACACCATCATTTTGCACCCTATTATTTTTTAATACAAAAATATTACCCGCAATAAAAAAAGCTGCTTACCGCAGAATATGCAGGTAAGCAGCTTAATATAATTAAAGCTGTTTGCTTATGATGAAGCCAGCAGCTCTTTCACCATTGTTGAAATAGCTTTTCCTTCGACTTTTCCCGATAAGGCCTTGCTGGCAGCTCCCATTACCTTGCCCATATCGGCAGGAGAAGAAGCACCCGTTTCGGCAATAATTTTTTGTAATTCGGCTTTTAATTCTTCCGGCGATAATTGCGCGGGCAAGTACTTTTCAATAACCGCTATTTCCTGCCGCTCTTTCTCCGCCAGGTCGGGGCGATTTTGCTGCTCAAAAATTTCGAGAGAATCCTTGCGTTGCTTTACCAGCTTTTGCACAATTTTAATTTCATCATCAGCACTCAATTCTTCTTTTGCGCCTTCTGCAGTTTTCGCCAAAAGAATTGCAGCCTTCACCGCGCGCAGGCTGGTTAATGCATTGGCATCCTTCGCCAACATAGCAGTTTTAATATCTGCATTGATAGTTTGTTCTAACGACATATGGATATATTGATCGGTTTATAAGTTAATTGTTATCATTCCTCCTCGGTCTGGCCGGTTTACCTGGTGCTGAAGCAGCTTTGTATCCCCCGCCTGAGGTTCTTCCGGGCTGACCATCTTTCTTAAAGGGTTTTCCTGTTTTTTTAGCAGGGGCTTTTGTCGCATAGCCTGCTCCCTTCAGGGAACCTTTTGCATTGTCATAAGACTTGCCGGGATGGGCTTCTTTTTTAAACGGCTTTCTTAATCTTTTGGCAGGAGCTTCTGCCTCTGCGCCGTTACCGGCGGTTGGGTTAGCGCTCTTTACCGGAGGCTGTTCCTTTCCTGCTTTTTTATTGTCTTTTCCCAGGTATTTCAGGTTTCTCACTTCCTTTTCCGTCAGAAAACGGTATTTACCGCGCTCCACGTTTTTCTTGGTAAGCCCGGCAAACATCACCCTGTCCAGGTTTTTCACATCATAACCCTGGCTCTCAAAAATCCTGCGAACAATACGGTTACGCCCGCTGTGTATCTCCACTCCTACCTGTGTTCTGTCATTAGCATCGCTGTAGGCCAGCACGTCTACGTAAGCAGGGCCATCTTCTAATGTCACCCCCTTTAAAATTCTGTCAAAGTCACCTTTTTCAAGAGGCTTGTTTAATGTTACAGCATAAATTTTCCTGACCTGGTTACTTGGATGCGTTAACTTTTGCGCTAATTCGCCGTCGTTGGTGATCAGTAACACCCCTGATGTATTGCGATCCAATCTTCCTACCGGGTATACACGTTCCTGGGTAGCTTTTTTAATCAGGTCTAAAACCGTTTTGCGCTTTTGCGGGTCATCCGTAGTTGTGATATAATCCTTGGGCTTGTTCACCAGGATGTATACCAGATTTTTTGTTATAAAAATTTTTTTCCCGTTTACCGTTACTTCATCACCATCTGCCATTTTATACCCCGGTTCTGTAACTACCTTCCCGTTCACTTTCACATTGCCCTCTTTAATCAAATCTGCAGCCTCCCTGCGGCTGCTCACGCCGCCATGTGCCAGGTACTTGTTAAGAGGCATTTGTTCCACTGCAACTTTTTCGCGAACAATCACGGGAGCCGTGCTCTCTTTTTCACGGGCCTCTTTCTTTTTTTGCTCAAAAAATTCGGCTCTTTCTTTTTTGTACTTTCTTTTCTCCTGCTTAAAACCTTCTTTTATAGCGGCGTTGCTTTTCTTTTTGGCAAACTTCTGAAAACGGGGATCTATTTTTTTCATGTGTAATATTTTGCTGTTTTCCAACAGTAATTAAACTACAAAGATACTAATGCTTCAACAAAAAGCCACTTTCTATGAAAGTGGCTAAATAACGGCGCTATATCAGGATACTTTATTGCTTGTTTTCACGAGGCCCTCTGTTGCCGCCTCTTTCCATTCTCTCCTTCCTTTTTGCATCCAGTTTTTCTTTTTGCTCTTTAGTAAGAATAGCACCTTCTTTTTCCATTCTATCCTTTCTTATCGCCTGCATCTTTTCCCTCCTGGCATCATCACTTAAAGAGTTATCATTTCTTAACTCCTGCATTTTTGCTCCCTGCTCTTCATTCAATGTTTTCAACTTAGCTTCCTGGTCTTTTGTAAGGTTCAGGTCTTTATACATTTCTGCCGCGTTATATCCACCTCCCGGTCCGCGCCGCTCGCCCCCCTGGCGGGCTTCTCCTTTAGGTTTTTCTTTGGGCGCATCCTGTGCGTAAGTAGCAGTGATGCTGAAAGCGCTGATCATGGCAGCGAGGAAAATTGTTTTTTTCATTTTTCTATTTTTTTGTTTTAATTGAATTGTTGGAACAGGCCTGACCCAGGGCATTTTTTAATCACACACTAATTATTCAGCCCTCTCCTGGCCCTGTCATTTTGTAACTCCCGCATTGACATTGACATCCTGGCCCGCCTTTGCTGATCATCCCACGTAGACTTCTGCTCTGCGGTGAGAATAGAGCGAACTTCCATATCATATGCCCTGTAGGCATCTCTTATCTGGTCTTGTTTTTCGGACGATGTAAGTGATATATTATTTCGTATGGTTTGTAACCGTGAGCTATAATCCTGACCTGCAGTTCTCATTTTTTCCCTCTGTTCTCCAGTCATCTGCAAATCATTCCAGTTCCCCTTTCCTTGTTTAGATGTCTTTTTCTCTGTATCCCTGCTCAAACCATTAACATCTTTTTCCTTATTTTTCCCAACGTTATTCTGTACGTTCCTTTCAGGGCTTATGGCGCCTTTTTCCTTAATTTCCTTCAGGTTTTGCTCATACCTCGCATACTGCTCTTCCGTAAGAATAGCCCTGCGTTTTTCTGTTAACTCTTTTCGAATTGCCTGCGTTTTCTCCCTTCTCTCTTTTGGAGCCAGCAGGCTGTCTTCCGAAAGCGCTTTTACCTTGTCACGGCTTTCTTTATTCAATGCCTGCAATTCCTTTTGCTGCTCCTTGGTAAGCTTCAGGTTAAAATAAGCGTCTTTTCGTGCCTCCCTGGGCGCAGCGCTGCTAACACCATCATTTACCCGGGAAGGAATCTCCTGAGCCATCAACATGTGGGCTAAAAAAACCATTCCGCCTAAAATGCTTATTTTTTTTAATCTTAAATACATCCCGCTCTGTTTTTGGTTAGATGATATTTAAAAAACAAACTTTCTGCTAATTATTGTTAAACATTTACAAACAGTTATGTGACTACAAAATACTTACGAGGTTTAACCCGGTATTGTTAAAGTACCTGAATACTCCCCGTTTTTTTGGGGCAGATACTTTTTGCCCTGCGCCTAACCTATAAATCATACGCTCTTCGTACCTTGCGCCCATGCAGGATTATATAAAAGGATTGAACGAGCGGCAAAAAGAGGCAGTATTACATATTCAGGGGCCGATTATGATTATAGCCGGTGCAGGAAGTGGGAAAACAAAGGTATTGACAACGCGTATCGCCCATTTAATGGCAAGCGGCATTGACTCATTTAACATTCTGGCGCTCACATTTACCAATAAGGCAGCCCGCGAAATGAAGGAAAGGGTAGAACATATTTTAGGTAACAGCGAGGCACGTAATTTATATATTGGTACTTTCCACAGCGTATTTGCCCGTATTTTAAGAGCAGAAGCGCACCGGATAGGCTACCCTAACAACTTTACCATTTATGATACCGACGATGCAAAGAGCGTAGTAAAAGCAGTGATCAACGAAATGCATCTGGACGACAAGCTGTATAAACCGGCAACGGTATACAACCGTATTTCCTCGGCCAAGAATGCGCTGGTTTCACCTGCCGATTATGCAACTGACTATTACGTGCAACAGGAAGACATCCGTGCCAACCGGCCCGCAATAGCCAAGATATATGATGCCTATTGCAAGCGTTGTTTTAAAAACGGGGCCATGGACTTTGATGACCTGTTGCTGAAATTTTATGAGTTGCTTAAAACCAACGCCGAATCTCTCAGTAAGTACCAGCATAAATTTAAATATATACTCATTGACGAGTACCAGGATACCAACCCGGCCCAGTACGAGGTAATAAAGCTACTGGGGGCAATGCATGAAAATGTTTGCGTGGTGGGCGACGATGCGCAGAGTATTTACAGCTTCCGCGGCGCTACCATCCAGAATATTTTGCAGTTCCAGAAAGATTATGATGAAGTAAAAGTGGTAAAGCTGGAACAAAATTATCGCAGCACACAAACAATCATCAACGCCGCCAACGACGTCATCAGCAAAAACAAAGCACAAATACCCAAAGTGCTGTTTACTGAAAATGCTGAGGGTGAAAAGATCCGCATCGTTAAAACCATGTCGGATAATGAAGAAGGGAAATTTGTGGCCGACAGTATACAGGAGCAAAAGCTACGCAATCATTTTTTAAATAAGGATTTCGCAATACTTTACCGTACCAATGCCCAAAGCCGGGCTTTTGAGGAAGCTTTAAGACGTATGGCTATTCCCTATACTATGTATGGAGGCGTCAGCTTCTATCAACGAAAGGAAATTAAAGACCTTGTAGCTTACCTGCGCCTGATCATTAACACGCGTGACGAGGAAGCGCTGAAAAGGATCATCAACTACCCGGTACGGGGTATCGGAAAAACAACAATAGATAAGATCATATTGCTGGCTAATACCCATAATAAAACAATGTGGGAAGTGCTGGTGGATGCCGCTCAGTATGGATTCAGATCAGGCACCCTGGAGGTAATCAACAACTTTGTTACCATGATCAGGAGTTTTACCAGTATGCTCGAAAAACATAACGCCTATGAAGTGGCGTTTCATGTTGGTAAAAATACCAACCTGGTAAAAGAACTCTTTAACGATAAGAGTACAGAAGGATTGCAACGCTATGAGAATATCCAGGAATTACTCAACTCAATTAAGGAATGGGTAGAAAGCCCTGATAACGAAGATGGTGAAGTAGTGGATAAGGGCCTGGGCGCCTACCTGCAGCAAATTACCCTGCTTACTGACGCAGATGAAAAAGACCCAGATGCAGACACCGTAAAACTCATGACCATTCACGCGGCAAAAGGACTTGAATTCGAATGCGTATTTGCTGCCGGCCTGGAGGAAATGCTGTTTCCCAATGCTATGAGCATTAATACCCGGGAAGAGCTGGAGGAGGAACGTCGTCTTTTTTATGTAGTTGTAACCAGGGCTAAAAAGAAGTTATGGATCACTTACGCCAATACCCGCTATAAATTCGGACAATTGGTGCAAAATGAGCCCAGCCGCTTTATCGAGGAACTACCCGAGCAACTGCTGGACCGCAGCTACGCCGGAGGCGGCACTAAAATGACCGGTAGCTTTGGCAGTAGCGCCTTCGACAGGATGAACGGAGGATGGTCGCAAAAGAGCTCCTTTGAAGGCGGTTGGTCTGGCGGCAAAAAGGCTGCCGAAGATGCCGAAAAGCGCTATGGTCCCCCACCCACTAAAAAAACTGCTACGCCGAGCTACTTACCTCCCAAAATGGAAAAAAAGGTTACCGATCATACGCCTACCGAAAACTTCGTAGCCAATGATGTTGCAGAACTGGCCGTTGGACAAAAAGTGGAGCACCAGAAATTCGGATTTGGAGAAATTATAAAAATGGAGGGAGCCAGCCACAACCCCATGGCTATTATAAAATTTGAAACAAACGGGGAAAAGAAGATCCTGCTCAATTACGCCCGGTTGAGGATTGTTGGGTAATACTGGTAATCAACAAGATAACGATTAACAGCAACTGTTTACAGCTACAGTTGTTACCTTTGCACCAAATTAAACGGGGCTGGGCCTTTACCTGCCCCTTATTTAAAAGGAATCGCGTGGAAAGGAAAAAAGTCATCGTTCATCATTATTACAAGCTGGTAGTCATTTCTATTTTAATTAGTGTAATATGCTGCCTGCTGGCATTCTCTCTCAAACATCTCACAGAATATTTCGAACACAGGGTATTGAGCGGTGTGGAAACTGACCACAGAATTTTGTTGGTGATACTGCCTACCATAGGTATTACTGCCATATATTTTCTTCGCAAATACCTGTTCCTTAACCGTAAAAACAAGGGCATTACCGAAATATACAAAACCCTTGATCAGAGGAAAGAGCATTTGCCCTTTTTTAAGATACCATCTCATTATCTCAATGGCTTCCTGACTGTAATCTTCGGCGGATCTACAGGGGTAGAAGTATCAACAGTGGTAGCAACGGCTACTGTAGGTAATATGGGCTATAAAAGAGAATTCTCGGCGAAAATGTATAAGCGGGAACTGATATGCGCCGGGGTAACTGCGGGTGTAGCCGTACTTTTTGCCAGCCCGCTTGCTGGCTGGCTGTTTGCTATGGAAGTGATTGCCAGAAAAGTGCGTAAATCCCTTATTATTAGCTGTACCGCTTCTGCCCTCATTGCTGCCTTATTTATTTTCTTTTTTGATAATGCACCATTACTTCATTTTCCTGTCAGGAACTGGAACTGGTATGCCGTTCCGTTCTTTATTTTGTTGGGTCTTTTAAGCGGAACGCTTGCCGTATATTTTACTTTTTTGGTAACAAGAATTAAGAACCTCTTTGCACGGATACATAATAATTTCATCAGAGTAAACCTGGGCGCTTTGGTAGTAGGCGGGCTCATCCTATGCTTCCCTGCGTTATATGGAGATAGCTACCATGGCCTGAATCATATACTACAAGCAGCCGTTAGCAGAGACCATATCCCTTTATTGCTGCTCGCTTCACTGATCCTGTTAAAACCGCTGGCGGCTTCCCTTACATTGGGCGCGGGTGGCGATGGCGGCGTATTTGCACCCAGCATTGTAGCCGGAGCTTTTTTGGGATTGTTACTGGCCATTTTCTGCAACACCTATTTCCATACCAACCTGGTACCGCTTAATTTTGCCCTGGTAGGCGCTGCAGCTACGCTTTCATCAGCTATTTTCGCACCGTTTACAGCATTAATATTAACCTGCAACCTGGTGCCTAACGGATATAGTTTATTCATCCCGATCGTAATAGGATGCTTTACGGCTAATTTATTTTCGCAAAGGCTACTTCCCTACAATGCCTATACTTACGACTTTTATAAATTATCAAAATCGCAACAACTACAGCGCGTTGAGAGTACAGGTATTTAGCAAGAAAAAAAGATATTTGCATACTACATTCAAAAAGGCATGCCTACGATAAAGAAATATACACTATCTGAAATTGCCCAAACGGCGCAATGGTTATTGAACGAACTGAACGGGCGTAAGGTTATCGCGTTGCATGGCACCATGGGGGCAGGAAAAACAACGCTGGTAAGTGCCATTTGTCATTTGCTAAAAGTAAAAGACGTGGTAAGCAGTCCAACCTTTTCCGTAATTAACGAATATCGTTATGACGAGAATGGTGTAAAAAAACGCTTTTACCATATCGATCTTTATAGGCTTAAAGATGAGGAAGAAGCGATACGCACGGGCGTGGAAGATTGCCTGTATAGTGGCGATTATTGCTTTGTAGAATGGCCTGAAAGGGCGGAAGGACTGCTCCCTGACGATACTGCAATGGTGCATATACTTGTAGAAGGAGACACAAACCGGTCGCTGGAAATAGTATAAAATAAGTAAATTTGAAGAGTGATGAATAAGGAGGCGAACTGAATGATAATAGTTAAAGAAAAAGACGAAGACTAATAAACCATCAACTATTATCTATGAACGATACGTACAAAGTATTTTTTTGTATGTACTCCATCAAGGTGAAAAGAATATTTTTTAGTCGTATCAAATATAAACCGAGAAACGTAGTACACTTCTGTTACAAGTATGAGCAAAAAACAGCCTGTTATCAGTACCTCCTTCAGCTATGAAACGCTGGAAGAAACCCTGGATATTAAATTGAAGGGAGAAGGTATGACCATTGGTATACCAAAAGAAATTGCCTTCCAGGAAAACCGTGTTGCTCTCACGCCCGACGCCGTGAGCGTACTGGTAAACAACGGTCATACTGTAATGCTGGAGCATAATGCTGGAGACGCTTCTCATTTTCGCGACAAAGATTATGCAGATGCCGGCGCTAAAATCGTTTACAGCCGTGAAGAAGTTTTTAAGGCCCCTGTATTGGTGAAAAGCGCACCGGTTATTGAAGAAGACTTACCGTTGCTGCAAATGAATCAATCGATCATTTCGCCATTGCATTTATCGGTGTTACGTTCAGAAGTGCTGTGCACGATGATGAAAAAAAAGATTACTGCCTTATCGTTTGAAAACCTAAAAGATGACACCGACTCCTATCCTATTGTCAGGAGCATGAGTGAAATAGCCGGTAGCGCGGTTATGCTGATCGCCGCCCAATACCTGGGCTCTGCTAATCACGGCAAAGGTGTATTATTAGGCGGCATCTCGGGTATTGCCCCCACAAAAGTCATTATTATCGGAGCCGGCATTGTAGGTGAATACGCAGCGCGCGCAGCTCTGGCGCTCGGTGCATCGGTTAAATTATTTGATAACAATGTGAGCCGTTTAAAGAACCTGCAGAACACTATTGGTCAAAGACTATGGACTTCTGTAATTGAGCCCAAGCTACTGGCCAAGCAATTACGTACCTGCGAGGTAGCTGTAGGATGCCTGTCGAACCTAAGCGGCCGCACGCCTATGATCGTAACTGAAGAAATGGTAAGCGGTATGCGGCCCGGCTCTGTTATTATTGATGCCAGCATCGACCGCGGTGGTGTTTTTGAAACTTCAGAAGTTACTTCGCACGAGTCGCCCATATTTATGAAGTATGGCGTTATTCATTATTGTGTACCCAATATTCCTTCGGGATTTGCGCGTACTGCCTCACAGGCTATCAGCAATGTATTAATGCCGTTGTTGATAGATGCAGGTGAAGAAGGCGGTATAGAAGACCTGGCCTGGCACAGGATACATTTGCGCAATGGTATTTACCTGTTTAAAGGGCACCTCACTAATTTTTATTTAAGCCAGCGTTTTGATTTAAAGTATACCGATTTAAACCTGTTGATCGCGAGCCAGCGGTAGTGCCTGTTAAACAGGAATAAAATTTAAGAGAACCAATGCCTCTACAGTTCACCAACTCCCAATAACAAAATGAACAAAAGAGGGCTTCTTAGTTATGGCAATAGGAGGATTATGAACACTAGGCTACTATTTTACTCTTATTGCTGGGGTACTTCTGCAGGCAACGCGCCGCTGAAATAACACGTAAGAAATAAAGGAAGCTAGCGCTGACAACACGAAATATCAACCACCCAACAAATCAGCACAATGAAAAGTATTACATTACTCATATTGGGCGCCCTGGCAAGCCTGCCTTCACAAAGCCAGTCTGGTAAAACAATGTATTCGCTTAAAAACACCCAACAGCTAAAAGCGCTGCATGTTGCTCTTCAGGCCCAGACTTTTAAGCAGCAGCAATCGGTAAAAGTAACCGACACAGACCCCGGGTTCGATAGTGAATTAAGATTAGCCAAGCTAGAAAACACCTTATTCCATAATGGCATTATAGAAGTGGAACTAGCTGGTCAGCCAATGAAAAATGCCTCGGAAGGAGCGCGGGGTTTTGTAGGTATTGCTTTTCGTATAGATAGTGCTCATTCAAAATTCGAATGCTTTTACCTGCGCCCCACCAATGGCCGCGCAACAGACCAGGTTCGAAGAAACCATGCCGCCCAGTATATATCTTATCCGGAGTTCCCCTGGTATAAACTGCGTAAAGATTTTCCTGAGAAATATGAATCGTATGTAGATTTAGAAGTGGGTACATGGACGAAAGTAAAAATTGAAGTTCAGGGAGACACTGCGAAATTATTTGTTCATAATGCCAGTCAGCCTACGTTGATCGTCTCAGACCTAAAGCATGGTGCCGATGCTAAAGGAAGTATTGGCTTATGGATAGGCCCGGGAACAGAAGCGTACTTCAGAAACCTGGTTATTACGGGAAAAGACAAATAGAATAAAGGAAATCAGGCGAAGGCGTTAAACGGCCTGATTACTACCTAAAGCTTGTGTTGAGCAATACTAAACCACGGCACAATGCTCCTGGCAACAGGTTACCAGGCAGCCAATGCTTCCAGCTCTTATTTGTAATCTTTTTGCCCATTCAACTAGTGTATATATCTTAGTTGTGCAACAGACAACTACATTATGAAAAAATACTTTGCAGGCTTAATGGCCCTGGCCGGCTGGTTTGCTGTTATAGCACAATATATTTTAATGCTTAATAATAGCGTTATCACTACCGGTGAGGCTACCCTGCGCTTTTTTAGTTATTTTACGATTCTTACCAATATTGCGGTAGCAGGTTATTTCACCGCGGTATTATTCAACGCATCTTTTACAAAAAAGGCGGGGGTATTATCGGCGATAACTGTTTATATTATCATCGTTGGCCTGGTATACCAGGTAGCCTTAAGGCATATCTGGGACCCACAAGGGCTTCAAAAACTGGTTGACGAGCTGTTACATTCCGTAATTCCCGTGGGAGCTTTAATATATTGGAGTCTATTCGAAAAAAAAGAGCTTCGTTATACATATATCCTTGCCTGGTGCCTTTACCCATTACTTTACCTCATTTTTATTTTATTCAGGGGCAATACCTCCGGCTTTTATCCTTACCCGTTTGTTGATGTAACAGCAATTGGCCTGCAACAAACAATTATTAACGCATTCATCATTCTTGGCTTGTTTATGGCTATCTCCCTGGCATTTATTTTAATAAAAAAGAAGAAATAGCGGCTGGCCCCTTTCTTACAACCACCTGTAAATAGTATCTCCGGCTCATCAACTTAAACATATGGAACCTAAAATAGTAGATACCTTCTATCCTAAAAACAGTACAGACTGGCGAAAATGGCTGGAAAAGCATCATGATAAGAAAGACGCTGTATGGGTGGTAATGTACAAAAAGGCATCTGGAAAACCAACCATTTCCTGGAGCGAAGCGGTAGATCAGGCGTTATGCTTTGGATGGATCGACAGCATTAAGAAGAAGCGCGATGAAGAGAGCGCTATACAGTTTTTTAGCAAACGAAAGCCTAAAAGCACCTGGTCTAAAATCAACAAGGACAAAGTAGCACGCCTAGCAGAAGCCGGTTTGATGACGGAAGCGGGACAAAAAGCAGTAGAAACCGCCCGGGTAAATGGTACATGGAATATACTCGATGAGGTAGATGCCTTAACTATTCCAAAAGATCTTGAAAAGTTGTTCAAGGCACATAAAGGATCAAGAGCTTATTTTGACTCAATCAGCAAGTCGGTAAAAAAAATGATACTGTACTGGATCGTATCGGCGAAAAGGCCTGAGACCAGGCTGAAACGAATTACAGAAGTTGCGGAATTAGCTGCCCTGAAACAAAAGCCAAAACAGTTTTAAATGCCCGCCAATAGCTATTGCTGATGAAGGCCTAACCCGGGCCGGTTTATTGCCCGTTCATTTTACAATTGCTACACATTTAATATTCAATTCCAGATTATGAATCTACAGTCGGCTTATCAGAAAGCGATTCATTTTGCGGCGCAAAAACATGCGGGTCAAATGATAACCGGCACCCGGGTGCCCTATCTGGTTCACGTTTGTAATGTTGCTATGGAAATATTGATTGCCGGTCAGCACACCCCGGGTTTCAACACAATTGAGGCGGTTCAGGTGGCACTGCTTCACGACACTATTGAAGATACAGATACCAGTTACGAGGAATTAAGTGATGCTTTCACCGAAAACATTGCCGCCGGTGTATTGGCTTTAAGTAAGAACGAGGAACTCCCCCCAACAGAGCAGATACGGGACAGCCTGAAGAGGATCAAACAGCTTTCCAAAGAAATATGGGCAGTGAAACTGGCCGACCGGATCGCCAACCTGCAAAAGCCCCCTGAACTCTGGAGTACGCTCCAAAAATCATCTTATCTGGATGAAGCGGTTTTAATAGCTACACATCTTGAAGGAGGCAACGCCTACCTTGAAAACCGCATCAGGGAGCTCATTCATTCCTACAAAGCATATACCTTATAACTATACTAACTTCAAACCTCCACCTAAAAACCTGTCCCTTTTCATTGGGTCGGGCTTCCAGGTTTGATCAAACGGATGCGCCTTCCACAGCACATCTTTATGAAACATACAATAAAGAAGATGTCCCAGGTCTAACTGCCGGTAGATACCAAAACCATGTTTATGCAGCCAGGGAATATGCCTTGAATCAGGTGTTTCCAAACAAAATATCCTTTGCTGTTGCTTAGACGCTGCAATAAGCTCCTTTAAAAGCCTGCTGCCAATTCCCCGCCGCTGCATATCGGGCCTCACTCCCATAAACCAGAGGTGAAATTTAAGGTCGTGAGGATGAATTTCCCGGATCACTTTTTGCCTGGCCGATATTTTTTTAAAATACCGGGTTCCCGAAAACTGCAATACAAAATGCAGTTGCCGCCAGATAGACTCGATTGATATTATTTTTTTCTCCGGGTATAAAACAAGGGCACAGGCCAATTTGTCTTCCGAAAGGAATACTTCTCCAAAATTCAAACAGTAGTCGAAAGCATAGGCCATTAATGCTTTAATATGACTCTTGCCTTTAGCATCGTTCTCAATAATATAATGAATGCTTCTGCTGTCGCAAAAACATTCAACAAGAAGCTCAACTATTAAGGGCTTATCTTTTTTTTGGGCTGTAATCATCAGATAATTAACAAATATGTTTATAAGGGACATTATCCGAAGCTCACTGAGTTATGTGTAAATAACCACCATTAATCTGGCTCTGCTACACAGTAAAATAAGAATGGGTGCCAAAAAGAGGTTTCATAAGAACCTGTTTAGAACCACAGCAGCATATTGGAAGCAGTCACCTGTGAAAGAACATATCGTTGTTCATTCACCTTTTTATTACGGGCTATTACTCTTTTAAGGGCTATCAAATATGTTTAGAAGCCATCTCAGCACCTTGAAGTAACTTCGATAATGCAAAGGAAATATCTCACCAGCCGGCCCCGTATACTTTTTCGATGAGAGGCCTTTATTTTTCGATGAATCCCTGTTTTTTCCAGATCAAATACCTGTCAAGCGCAGACAGGTATAGTTAAATAATTACCTTTATACAACATAGCATCTGATACCAAAGCGCGGGATCATTTATGACAAAAAACAACATACATACATTTACAGCCGTCATAGACCTGATAGGCATTAACCCCTTTGTATCGGTACCGGAACGCATTCTTAAAAGTATTTTTGAAGCTGCGGGAAAAGATAAAGGGCCTGTACCGGTTAAAGGCACTATTAATAAAGTGCCGTATACTCAAACGCTGGTCAGGTTCAGAGGCGACTGGCGACTATATATCAATACCAGCATGTTGGTGAATTCGCCTCAGCGGATCGGAGAGAAAATACATCTTACCATTGCTTACAATGACATTGCCGCACCGGAAATAAAACCTCCGGGAGAATTTGAACAGGCGCTTAGGAAAGACAAAGAAGCAAAACTGGTGTACGACACATTAGCACCCTACCTGCGAAAAGAAATCAACCGGTATCTTTCTGGTTTAAAAACACAGGAAAGTATCCATAAGAATATTACCCGCGCACTTAATTTTTTAAAAGGTAAGGAACGATTTATTGGACGCGACAAACCTTAATACACCAATTAAACTGTTGAGCCATGATTATTAGACAGGCAGAAACGAAAGATATTCCCCAAATACAAATAATAAGGAATGCTGTGAAAGAAAACAGGCTTTCTGACCCCGGTATGGTTACCGACACAGATTGTGCGTACTTTATGCAGGAAAGAGGAAAAGGATGGGTTTGTGAAGAAAACGAAAGAATTACGGGCTTCGCTATTGCCGACTTGCGGGAACACAATATATGGGCCTTATTTGTGCATCCTGATTTTGAACATAGGGGTGTTGGCCAACTTCTGCACCATACAATGATGGATTGGTATTTTACACAAACCTCGCAAACAGTATGGCTGGGAACTGCGCCCGGAACACGGGCCGCTGCATTTTACAAAACAGCCGGATGGAAAGAAACCGGTACCAACGGAAAAAACGAAATAAGGTTTGAAATGACCGCACCGGAATGGCAGCAACAATGCTTAAAAAGGATGTAGCAATGAAATCCTCCCTACCCTTATACAATCCCGCAGATTTTGAAGCCGTGAAGCAGGTGGCATTATCTTTCCCCGAAACAGAGGAGTCGGTTTCACACGAGGGTACTCCCTCCGTAAAAGTAAGAGGGAAACTGATGTGCCGCCTTCACGAAAGCGGTCGCTTTATTCCTATACGTCTTACTTTCGGGCTGAGAGATCGGTACCTAGATAGTCACCCCGAATTGTTTCACCTGCCTGAACACTTCAGGAACTACCCCTACGTTTGTATGTGGATTCACCACTACGATACAACATTTTTAAAAAAGATATTAGCATTAAGCTGGCGTGAACTGGCATCAAAAAAAGCCATCAGGGCATATGAAGAAGCTAATCCTAAATTGTAGCTCGTTCTTATACCGCGATGGCCTGGGATTTTAAGCAAATGGGTTAGTGACCTGCGGTCAAGCGCTTCAATGTATTTTCGATCCTTTTAATGGTCTCTTCCTTGCCAATCAACTGGGCAATGTCGAACACACCGGGTCCGAATTTACCACCCACCAGCATAATGCGTAGCGGCAGCATTACCTCCCCGGGCTTTAACTGGTTGGCGGCGGCAATCTCTTTAAAATTATTCTCCAGATCATGAGCCTCCCAGATAGCCGATAGCTGATAATTTCTGATCACCTCCTGGAAGAACAATGTTTTTGCTTCATTCCATTTGGGTTGAATAGCCGCGAGATCAACTGCCTGGGGCGTGGCGAAGAAGTAGGAAGACTGCTCGTAAAAGTCTGTCAGCAGTGTGCAGCGATCTTTTACCAGGTCGATTACCTTGTTTAGCAGCGCTGCATCTGTAACCTCAATGCCATTAGCTGCAAGTACATTCCGTACCTTAGAGGACAATGCAGCTGCATCCAGTTTCCTGATCCACTCCTGGTTAAACCACCTGGCCTTTTCATAATCAAATTTAGCCCCGGCGCTGTGTACGCGGTCCATCGAAAACCGTTCAATCATTTCCCCGATGGAAAAAAGCTCCTGCTCTGTACCGTCGTTCCAGCCCAGCACTGCGAGCAGGTTGATGAAAGCCTCAGGTAAAAATCCTTTTTCCTTAAATCCTTCCGTTAACTCGCCCGTTTTAGGGTCCTTCCAGTTCATAGCGAATACAGGAAAACCATATTTAGCTCCGTCTCTTTTGCTAAGCTTACCGTGGGGCCCCAGTATCAGTGGAAAATGTGCCCACTGGGGCATCTTATCTTCACCAAAAAGGTATTTCCATAGCAATATATGCACCGGTGCACTGGGCAGCCATTCTTCTCCGCGAAAGGCATGGCTAATCTCCATTAAATGGTCGTCTACCACAACCGCCAGGTGATAAGTAGGCATACCATCTGCCTTCAGCAACACTTTATCGTCTACTACAGAAGTATTAAAACTCACCTCGCCACGTATCATATCATTAAAGCTCACTGTTTCGTTCTCCGGCATTTTAATACGTACCACATAAGGCGTGTCGCTATGCATCAGCTCGTGTACGGTATCACCATCCAGCGTCAATGAGTTGCGCATTTGCATGCGAACTTTGTGGTCGTACTGTGGAGCGGGATTTTCATCCGTTTTATATTGCTGGCGCATCTGCTCCAGTTCTTCAGGGGTATCGAACGCATAATATGCATGGCCCTCTGCAACCAGCTGATCGGCATAATTCCTGTACAACTCCTTGCGTTCACTTTGCCGGTAAGGGCCAAAATTGCCCCCATGCTGCACGCTTTCATCCGGCTCCAGCCCTGCCCATTTCAAACACTCAAATATGTATTCCTCTGCCCCTGGTACAAAACGGGTCTGGTCAGTATCTTCTATTCTTAAAATAAAATCCCCATCGTGTTTTTTTGCAAAGAGGTAATTATATAAAACGGTTCTTACACCGCCTAAATGTAAGCCCCCTGTAGGCGAGGGGGCAAAACGTACTCTTACTTTTTTATCGCTCATGGCGCAAATGTATTTCAATTAGCACGAATACGCTAATAAAAGCACTGGTATAAATAAGCAAGGCCTTTTTACAACTCCTTCAGCACAATATCTTTCCAACGCACTTTAATACCGCCTCCATCATGTATTTGCAAAGCAATAAAACCATTAGCGGCGCCAATTTTTGAGTCGGCAAGATCAATCATCTGGTGACCATTAAGCCAGGTGGTTACCTGGTCGTTTAACACGCGTATCTTCATTGTATTCCACTTGCCCTGCTTCAACCATTTTTCATCCTCAGCTTTGGGTTGCATCATCCAGCCACGGCCATAAGATTCATAAATACCACCGGTATGCATATTAAGAGGTGCCACTTCTACCTGCCAGCCGCTGATCTTTACTCCCTCAATTGAAGAACGAAAGAAAACGCCGCTGTTGCCGTTAGCCTCCTGTTTAAATTTCAAGGTCAGTTCGAAGTTTTTATACTTTTTATCGGTAGACAGGTAGCCATAAGCTTTATCCGGGCCGCTTTCGCAAACCAGCTCTCCTTTTTCCACATACCATTTTTCGGTACCATGTACCGTCCAGCCATTGAGGTTTTTCCCGTTAAACAGCAAAAAAGCTTTTTGAGCATGAAGCATGGAGACCAACAATAACATTGAAGCAATAGCAAGAATCTTTTTCATTTGTACATTTTATTTTTAGTGGTTGAATGTGACCTTTGATGATTTCATTTTCATCTCCCTGGTGTGATAAAAATGAAAATTGTAATCATGCCGGTTTCATCTATATTTTTTTGATTGATGGCCTTAAAAATACGAAGTTTTAACAGACCCTCCGCCACATGCGCTTCATATACCCTGCTGACTTATAATATTAAGGTATGTTGTACATTTACATAAATCCAATAACATGACTGACCTTTTTTCCTCAGAGGGGGTAACCGAATTTATTGCACGCATCAACCATTTAACCCCGCAAACCCAACCGCAGTGGGGTAAAATGACAGCAGATCAAATGTTGGCCCATGTAAATGTGCCCTATGAAATGCTATTTGAGCCAGGCAAACACCCGAAGCCTAAAGGATTGATGAAATGGATACTTAAAAAGTTTGTAAAAAAGAATATTGTAAATGAGAAACCTTACCCCCGCAACATGCGTACTGCCCCGGCATTTATTATCACCGATCACAAAAACTACGAATCCGAAAAAAAGAGGCTGATCAGCTACCTTATTAAAACCCAGGAGTTGGGAGGCGTTTACTTTGAGGGTTAAGAATCGCATTCATTCGGTGCGCTTACCCAAACAGAATGGAATAATATGTTTGCCAAGCATCTAGACCACCACCTTACCCAGTTTGGCGTTTAAGTAATGTATCAATTTTAATTTTAAGTTATGAATTGCTTCCGGTTTGCTTTGTTCGTTTTGCTATTAACACCCCTTGCCGTATGGTCGCAGGATAATCCGCAGTATAATAAATCGTTGGCCGACAGCCTGAAGGCTGACGAGCGAGGCATGAAAATGTACCAGTTGGTGCTGCTTAAAACAGGCCCTGCCGCCATTGCGGATAAGGATTCGGTCAGGCAGATTTTTGCGGGACATATGCAAAATATCGGACAATTGGTAAAAGATGGTTACCTCGTGGTAGCAGGGCCTTTTGGTAAAAACGACCAGCAATACCGCGGGCTGTTTATATTAAATGCGAAGAATAAAGAAGAAGCTGAAAAACTGCTGGCGACAGACCCGGCTGTTAAAACAGGCTTACTGGCTTACGACCTTTTAGACTGGTACGGATCAGCAGCCTTGCCCATGTATTTACCATACAGTGAAAAAGTAAGCAAGAAAAAATTTTAGCGAATGCCGGTAGTTCAGGCGGTTAACGGGCGGTTTGCTTTTATACCAAACACTCCCGTTTAGGCCAATTATTCTTCTTTAGTTTCTTTTATGCAGGCTTTTACAAATGATATTTTTTTATTACCTTTAGGGTTAAAACAATCAATTCAGCCAACTAATAAGCAGGTTTTCTTATAAATTCCGGAGAGTTTTCTGAAAGGTATTTAGTGGTGCGTGATAAACCGACCATAAACAGGAGACTGTTTATTCAAATGGAAATTGAAAACTCAGTATGAGTATTCTTAAAAAACTGTTTCTTTTTCTTCTTGCCGCATCAGGAATTGTTCTGGTAGGTGCTGCATTTGTGGATGGAGAAATTAAAGTGCAGCAGTCGATAGACATTGATGCACCGGTTGAGACCGTTTGGAATTTTACCAGCAATATAAAAGCATTAAACAGCTGGAACATCTGGTTTAAGAAGGATAAAACGATGAAAACCTCCGTGGCCGGCAAAGACGGTAATCCCGGCTCACAGTTTTGCTGGGAAAGTGATCATGCAGATCTGGGGAGAGGCTGTTTAACCTTGTCCAGGCTAACCACTTTGAGGGATGTAGAACTGGACCTTCTTTTTTATGCGCCCTACAAAACACATGCAAAAACTTATATTAGCTTACAACCCATAGGCCAATCTACCCGTGTAACCCTTAATTTTAACAGCCAAAGCTCCTATCCTCTCAAGGTCATCATGCTTTTTAAGCGGGCCGAGAAAATAATAACAACCAATTATGCCCTCAGCTTGCAGGAGCTGAAAAGGTTAAGTGAGGCTCCATAAACAAAAGATGGTCTTTCTATGTTATTTTAAACCGAAAACTGAAAGTATTTCCCCTGGTATTTACGGGTGTTCGAATCGGGCAGGTATATATTTAACTTTATAGCCAATTCAATTGTTTTGTATGATTCAGAATTATGTATTAATTGCTATTGCAGTGGCTTTTAGCGTGATGATGCTGGTGCTTATCGGTCAAAAGCTGAAGGTAGCCTATCCCATTTTCCTAGTGATCGCGGGGTTGATTATCAGCCTTATTCCGGGCATGCCGGCATTTCAGATAGACCCCGACATTGTATTTTTAATCTTCCTCCCTCCCATACTTTTTGAAGCGGCCTGGTTTACCTCCTGGAAAGATTTCTGGAAACACCGGAAGCAAATTTCGTGGATGGCCTTTGGGCTGGTATTTCTTACATCGCTGGTTGTGGCTTATGTTTCCTCATCGCTGATCCCCGGTCTAACGCTGGCTATGGGTTTTTTATTAGGTGGCGTGAATTCACCTCCCGACGCCGTAGCAGCAACCTCGGTATTAAAACATCTTAAAATTCCCCAGAAAACTATTACAGTACTGGAAGGGGAAAGCCTTATTAACGATGCGTCCAGCCTTATCGTTTTTAAGTTTGCACTGGCCGCGGCCCTTACAGGCCAGTTTGTTTTTAAACAGGCGATCGGTGATTTTTTTATGATGTCGGTAATGGGTATAACTATTGGCCTTGTGGTAGGCTACCTGTTTTCTGCATTGTTACGCATTATTCCCTCAAATTCCAATATCGATACTATCATTACCCTCATTGTTCCCTACGTAATGTACATTACCGCCGAGCACTTTCATTTTTCGGGTGTGCTGGCTGTTGTCAGCGGCGGGCTTATGATGTCGTATCATTCTCATTGCTTTTTAAGCCATACCGCCCGTATACAGGCCGGCGCTGTTTGGAGCACGCTTATTTTTACTATTAATGCCATCGTATTTGTGTTGATAGGACTGGAGCTTCCTGTAGTGGTAGCGGGCATGAAGGAATACTCTATTGCCGAAGGTATCAAATACGCTGTTATTATAGGAGGCGCTATGATTGCCTTACGATTACTCTACAGCTATGCCCTGGCATACCTGCCTGGTTTTTGCTTTAAAAAGGTTCGCCTCACCAGGCCGAAACCCAACTGGAAAGAGCCATTCATCATCAGCTTTGCCGCTATGCGCGGTGTGGTGTCTTTAGCCGCCGCCCTGTCTATTCCCTTAAATCTCCCGCATCGCAACATTATACTATTTGTAACCTTCGTGATTATTCTGATCACTTTGGTTGGACAAGGCTTGTTGCTGCCCACGGTTTTAAAATGGATAAAAGTGGAGGAAGATGAAGTGAAGATCCCGCATGAGAAGCAGGAAGCCATTATACAGCAACAGCTAAAACAGGTTGCACTGGAAAAGATAAATAATGACTACAGCAGCGACCTTACCGAGAACAGCCTCGTACGTCACCAGAAAACCAAGCTGGAGAACGAACTGGAATTACTTACCGATAAGTTTAGCTGTATTGATCACTCTGACCACTTCCAGGCCGCCGCAGCCCGCAACAGGGATGTAATCAGGGACATCATTAAACTGCAAAGGGCAGAATTGCATAAAATACGCCGGGAAAGAAAATTTGATGATGTGGTATTACGCAACCTGGAAATGCAGCTGGACTTTGACGAAACAAAAATAACGGGCTTTCAACATTAATTTTTTATGAGTACCTCCACCCTTATCAACTGGAACGATTTTGAAAAAATAGACCTGCGCGTTGGAACCATTGTGGAGGCGCAGCTATTTGCCGAAGCGCGTAACCCGGCCTATAAGCTGCTGATCGATTTTGGAGAAGAGCTGGGTATTAAAAAATCATCGGCTCAGATAACCCGGTTGTACCAGCCGGAAGAATTGCCGGGCAGGCAGGTAATAGCCGTGGTTAATTTCCCGGTAAAGCAAATCGCCAATTTCTTCAGCGAGTGCCTTGTGCTGGGCGTTGTAGGCAACGATAAAGAAGTAACCTTACTTACACCCGATAAGCCGGTGAAAAACGGCCAGAAGATCGGCTGATATTGGCTTATTTCTTCCACAACTTTCGCAGGTATTTACCCGCCTTGTTTATAACGCCTATCTGTTCGCTCAGGGTTTCGATCAGCTTACCATCCGCTTGCTGAATATCACTCATATTAATACCTGTTTCCAGCTGCTCGGGATAGAGGATGATATAACTATGCCTGTTGAAATAATTGGTCAGATAATAAGGTAGCTTGCCAAACTGGGGTAGATAGGAATTATATCCTTTTCGCGAAGAAATAATAACAAAAAGATCGTTCGCATTTAGCTCACGGGTAAATATCAGGAAATCATCCCAGTTATCAAATTCGCTGCAGGATGCCTGCAAATCGCTGCTATCGCGCTGTATCACCGCTTTTATCGCCTCTGAAGTTGTGGCGCTGCCGTAAAAATTCACTTTCATACCCGACTCTTTTGAAAGCAGCATAATCTTCTGTAACCAGTGTATAAATCCAGGCTCGGTTTCGGCATTCGGTGGCGCTACCACTACCATTCTTTTCAATGTGTTGAATGGCTGTGCAGGCTTATACACGTAAATGGTTTCATGAATCCTCCTGATTATATTTTCAGCCACTTCGCCAAAAAAAACTTTCTGATCAGCATTTTTATGCAAGCCTATAACAATATCCGTTACCTGCTGTTCTTTTATTGTATACACAATACCGTTGCTGATACTTGAATCGTACCTTAACAGCGGGCTTATAGTATTGTCGGAAGCTGCGCCATGCGAGATGGCTTTCTCCAGTATTTTCTTCCCCTTACCTGCGGCATTCGAAACCTCTCCCGCATCATCCACAATGTGCAACCCGTAAAGCGGCACGTTACTTTTTTTGGGTTTCAGCAAAACACCTAAATCAACCATATCGGTGGCAATTTCTGCATAGGCCAATGTAATCAAAATCTTTTCAGCATTGCCGGCCTGCTCTGCGTCAGGCACATGCTCGTCCTGCTGCAAGGCCAGTTTCTTGGCAGCTCTTTCTGTTACAAACGAGCCTACCCCACAGCTTACCAGTATCAATAAAATGGTACCATTAAGCACATCTTCGTCCAGCAAACGAATGGGCTCCCCGGTGGCAGTTTCACCAATAATAATATTATATCCTACCAGTATTATGGCCAGGGTTGCCGCCGCATGGGAAGCGCTCAGCCCAAAAAGCATCCGGCCTTCGGTAACGGTTAACTTAAATATTTTTTGAGTGAGCCACGCAGCCACATACTTGGTAATTAAGGCCACTACAATAATTACGGCGGCCACCTTTGCAGCGCCGAGGCCTTTCACCAGTACTTTAACGTCTACCAGCATCCCCACGCTTATCAGAAAAAAAGGAATAAAAATGGCATTGCCCACAAAATTAATCCTGTTCATTAAAGCTGAACTATGTGGTACAAACCGGTTCAGCACCAGTCCTGAAAAGAAGGCCCCTATAATAGCTTCAATACCTGCTGCCTCGGCGAGGAAAGAGGCAAGAAAAACCATCCCCAATACAAAAATGTACTGAGACACACTGTCTTCAAACTTCTTAAAGAACCACCGGATGATCACCGGGAACAAAAAGAGCACAATGCATACAAACACGATAGACGACAATCCTAACTGTACCCAAAACCCTGGCGACACCTCCTGCTTGGCCATCCCCGATATTGCCGCCAGTAAAAGCAGGGCCACAGTATCGGTAATCATTGTGCCGCCTACTGCCATTGCCACTGCGCGGTTTCTTATGACGCCATACTTACTGGCTATAGGATAAGCAACCAATGTGTGCGTGGAAAACATGCTGGCCAGTAACAGCGATGACAAAAAGCTGTACCCCAGGATATAATATGCGGCCAATGTGCCGCATATTAAAGGCAGCAAAAAGGTAAGGATACCAAAAACGAATATCTTTTTTTTATTTTTCTTAAACTCGGCCAGGTCTATTTCCAAACCGGCCAGGAACATAATATAAAGCAGCCCTACCGTACCGAATAATACAATGCTGGTATCGCGTTTCAGCAGGTTAAGACCATGAGGGCCCACCAATACACCGGCTATAATCAACCCGATAATGTGCGGCACTTTTATTTTGCTGAAAATGATAGGTGCAAACAAAATAATAAAGAGTACCAGCGCAAATATGATCACCGGGTTGGTGAGCGGTAAGGTAAAATCCAGCGTTGATAATAAAAATACCATATATATTATATGCGTTTTACAAACGCTCAGCGATAATAGAATAGGTTGTTTTGCAATCGGGAAGCACAATTTCTCTCAGTCCATCCATTTTTTTCTCAGTCAGCATCCGCAAATTAACCTCCATTGTAGTAGAACTTAAAGACCCCTTATCGATTAATTGCATACCACGGCTGGTATACCTGCCATTGTAAATACGTGTCAGGTTCTTGCCTGCGTAGGCTTTTACGATCACTTCATTGCCGTTGCTATCAAACTCCCATTGCTCCGTTTTCACATCACCGATTGCGGAGCCCGAACAGGAAGTTTCCACACATTGCATTTTTACCTGCCATTTTCCCACAACAGAAGGTCCATGTATCACCACCGAATCAATTTCCCTTTTGGTACTGTCCAGCCTGTGCTCACGTTCCTGTAAAGCACTTTCCTTTTGAGTAAGCTGCTGCTCCCAAAGCACCAGCGCCTGCTGCCGCTCATTCAGCTCTGCTTCTTTATTTTTTATTGACTTCTCCCTTTCATTCAGTCCGCACGAACAAAATAACAACATTATAAGAAGGACCAGGGGCTGTAGTAATTTCATAGTAATGTAAAAAGGTTAAACAATTAATACGAATTACGGTAAAAGTAAAGAAAACCTGCTTTATTCAGGACTTATAAGCCAATACCTTCAGTACCAATGTTATAACCCTGTAAGGCTCATTCGGGCTGCTTAAAATATAACAACAGCAACTGGTTTAACTCTTTCAATAATGTGGTAACTTTGTATTTTGGACGAGGCTGTGTTGGAGTATTGTAAAGCAGGGGCCGAAAATCACAGCCGATTAAAAAGACAAGTGATGAATAATACATTTTCTGCAGACAGCATTAAAATAAGCGATACCGCAAAAGCCCGTATACAGCAAATACTTTCAGAAAACAAAGAGCAAGGTATCAATAGTTTTGTCCGGGTAAGCGTTGTTAGCGGCGGGTGCTCCGGTTTGAGTTATAAACTTGACTTTGATAGCGAAGAAAGACCCAAAGACCAGGTATTTGAAGATAACGGTGTAAAAATTGTTACTGATATGAAAAGCCTGTTGTATCTTTTAGGTACTACGCTTGATTTTTCTGAAGGTTTAAGCGGTAAAGGTTTCTATTTTAATAATCCTAACGCAGCACGTACCTGCGCCTGCGGCGAAAGCTTTGCTGTATAAACAGCCCTACATCTTATCCAATTTAAAAAGATTCATGACTCCCGATCAAATTTCTTACCTCGTATTTGGTATTGTTATCGTTATTGCCCTGGTGTTCGATATGGGGCTGTTTAGCAAAAAGAATACAGCTATTACTATTAAAACAGCTCTCTGGCAATCTGTATTCTGGGTTGCCCTGGGCCTGGGTTTTTTCGTGTTCCTCCTTTTTGAAGAAAATAAAACCATCGCCCTGGAGTACCTGAGCGCCTACCTTATGGAGAAAAGCCTCAGCATTGACAATATTTTTGTGTTTATACTGATTTTTAATGCATTTAGAGTAAAAGAGATCTATTACAGCCGGGCACTGCTCTTCGGGGTATTGATGGCCATCATTTTCCGGGTGATTTTTATTACACTGGGCGTTGAGCTGGTAAACCGCTTTCACTGGATATTATATGTATTTGGAGCGTTCCTCGTGTATACCGGGATTAAGATGTTTACCGCCGGCGATGATGAAGAGTTTGACCCCAAGGCGCACCCGGTTTATAAATGGATGAAAAAAGTGCTGCCGCTGGTGCCGCACGATGGCGGGGGCAGGTATTTTATTAAAGAAGAGGGCAAACGGCGTTATACTATGCTGTTTGTAGTGGTAGCGATGCTTTCTGTCATCGACCTGGTTTTCGCAGTAGATTCCATCCCCGCAGTAATGGGTATTTCTACTAATAAAATGGTAATTTATACATCGAATATTTTTGCCGTGCTCGGCCTGCGTTCCCTTTTCTTTTTATTAAGAGGCGCCATTACCAAATTCGATTACCTGCAACAGGGCATCGCTATAGTATTGATTTTTATCGGAGCCAAAATGCTGGCAGAACATTGGATATCGCAGTGGATCGGGAAATCGCAGCAGGTGGTACTTTCATTGCTGGTAATAGTGCTTTGTATAACGGGCAGTATCGTTTATTCGGTTTTAAAAAAGCGAAAAGGAGTGCCTGAAGAAGAAGAACCCATTACAGATACACTCAACGATTAAGGTTGTTCATGCACACGCTACAGGATATTGCAGGCGCTCTTGGATTGTCCGGTCAGAAGCTTCCCCCGGTAGTCATTCATACATTGCTTACAGACAGCCGGAAACTTATCAACCCCGATACTTCGCTGTTTTTTGCTTTAACAGGCCCGCGGAGAGACGGGCATTTATTTATACCAGAGTTGTATAAAGCCGGATTACGCTACTTTGTTGTTTCGGAGAAGATCATTGCCCGAAATTACCCGGGCGCGGTATTTCTGGTGGTAGATCATGTGCTGACAGCATTGCAAAAACTCGCTGCTTTTCACCGGTCAAAGTTTACTGCAGACGTAATAGGAATTACAGGAAGCAACGGTAAAACCATCGTAAAAGAATGGATATACCAATTGTTGCAGGCCGACAAGAATATTGTGAGAAGCCCCAAAAGCTATAACTCTCAAATAGGCGTGCCTTTGAGCGTTTGGGAAATGGATGCTGCCAACAACCTGGCGATATTTGAAGCAGGTATCAGCCAGCCTGGTGAAATGCAGCAGCTGGCATCGGTAATTCAACCAACCATTGGCGTCATAACCAATATAGGCAGTGCACATAGCGAAGGCTTTAAGAATAATTCGGAGAAGCTGAGAGAAAAACTGTTACTTTTTAAAGGGGCCCGTATCATTATTGCCAACGGGGATAACACTCTAATCAGAAAAGAAGTAGACCGGCTGCAGCAACCCGCCTTTTATTGGGGTAAAGATAAATCCTCCGCGTTGCGGATACTGGCTGTAAAAAAGAAAGCTACTGGTACCGAGGTAAGCATGAGCCATTCGGGTCATAAATTTTCGGTGCAGGTCCCTTACACCGACGAAGCTTCTATAGAAAATGCGGTGACCGCCTGCGCTGTAGCTGTTTATCTGAAAACAGGTATCACCACTTTGCAGCAACGGGTGCAGCAGCTTCAACCGGTAAATATGCGTTTGGAGTTTAAAAAAGGTAACAACAATTGTATTCTTATCAACGACAGCTACAGCGCCGACCCCGATTCTCTAGCCATAGCACTGCATTTCTTGCAGCAGCAGGCTAAAGGGCTTTCCAAAACAGTTATTCTGTCAGATTTTTCTCAGGCCGGCGCCGAGCCCGTCTATTTATACCAGGGCATCCTGGAACAATTGCAAAAGCACAAAATTGCAAGATTTATAGGCATTGGTGAAAAAATGCAGTCGGTGATGCATGGACTGATTACCACGGGAAATACAAAGATCAGTCACAATTTCTTTCTTACCACCGCCGATTTCATACAGCATTTGCACTCTTTCGATTTTAAAGATGAAGCTATTTTAATAAAAGGAGGCCGAGTATTTGAGCTGGAGCAGATTGTTTCGCTGCTCGAGCTGAAAGCCCACCAAACCATACTTGAGATCAACTTAAACGCCATCGCCCATAATTATAAAACATTCCAGCAAATGCTGCAACCCGCCACAAAAATGATGGTAATGGTAAAAGCCTTTGCCTATGGAAGCGGCGGAACCGAGGTAGCGGGTTTACTGCAATACCACAAAGCTGATTACCTGGGGGTAGCTTACTCCGATGAAGGAGTAGAAATACGCCAGTCAGGCATCTCTACCCCTATTATGGTATTAAACCCTGAGCCCAGCGCATTTGATGCTATTACCGAGCACCTGCTCGAGCCCGATATCTTTTCCTTCGGTCAGCTGGATGCATTCGAAAAGCATGTGCAGCAATCAGGATTAAAACATTATCCTGTGCATATTGAAATTGAAACGGGGATGAACCGGCTTGGCTTTGCCATAACCGATGTTCCTGTGCTGGCCCGGAGATTAAAAAACAACAGCTTTCTTAAAGTACAGTCGGTTTTCTCTCACCTGGCGGCCAGCGAAGATGCAGTTGAGGATGCATTTACGCTACATCAGTATGAGCTATTATTACAGGCCGCTAACCAGATACGCGACAATATAGGGTATCATTTTCTTACTCATATTGCGAATTCCTCGGCCATTGCCCGTTTTCCGGCACTGCAAATGGATATGGTTCGCCTGGGCATCGGGCTATACGGCATTGGCGGCAAAAAAGTAGCTGAAAAATTACAGCCGGCGCTTACATTAAAATCAACCATTGCCCAGTTAAAACATATTCAAAAAGGGGAAACGGTGAGCTATAATCGCCGGGGAGTGGCTACCCGCAAGTCTACGATCGCTACTGTAAGAATCGGCTATGCCGATGGTTATTCCAGGCGCTTAAGCAATGGCGTAGGCTACATGCTGGTACATGGTAAAAAAGCCAGGGTAATAGGCACTGTTTGTATGGATATGGTAATGATTGATGTAACACATATTAAAAATGTGAAGGAAGGCGACGATGTAATTATATTTGGCAATGGGCTTCCGGTGGAGGAGCTGGCCCAGGCAATAGGCACCATTCCCTATGAAATAATGACAGGTATTTCTCAAAGGGTAAAACGGGTGTACTGGAGTGAGTAATCATCTCCTCCTCTTCGATGAACTACTTTTTAAAACGGGCTAACACATTGTTTTTTATTGGTGATTTTAGCATTTTTATAACCTCAGCAGGCGAAAATTAAAACTTGAAATTTAAAAATTAAAAATCATCTTTGTAACCTCATGAAAGCAGGGAAGTTAAGTACATCTATCATTATTATTTTACTGATTCTCATAGTAGATCAGGTGGTTAAGATCTATATTAAAACACATTATCCGGTTGGTGAAGTAACCCGCATACTGGGTATGGACTGGGCCCGCATACACTTTATTGAGAATAGCGGTATGGCCTGGGGCTGGAAATTTGGCAATGAAGGTGGAAAAGTTGCGCTGACCTTGTTCAGGCTGGTAGCTGTAATTTTCGGTAGCTGGCTGATCGTAAAGTTTGCAAAAGAAAAATATTCAAGAGGATTTATGGTTTGTGTAGCACTTATTTATGCGGGCGCTCTGGGCAATCTTATTGATAGCATGTTTTACGGAATGTTGTTTGACAAGGGGCTTCATTTTGATCCCGAGGTGGGCGATTACGTAGGTTACAGTGGCATTGCCAACTTAGGGGGTGGCAAGGGCTATTCGTCTTTCCTGCATGGAAGTGTAGTGGATATGCTTTACTTCCCCATGGTAAAAACCACTTATCCTTCCTGGCTCCCCTGGGTAGGAGGCGAACCTTTCGAGTTTTTCAGCCCTATCTTCAATATTGCCGATATGGCCATTTCCACCGGGGTTATTACATTGCTTGTTTTTCAAAAACGGTTTTACAGGAGGGTTCAAACCAGCAGTTCGCTCGAATCTGCAGCCTGAATGATCGCTACTCAATAGGATACCACACCGATCCTGATTGGTTGGGATCGATAGCATGTAAACACTACTATTTATTTATACAGCAGGGTCGATATTCTTTTACCAGGATCATCACCACTCCTTAAGATTTAACGGGTTTTGCCGGAATTCCTTCTTCAGGCATTTAATTTGGCTCTTCTTACGCAAAAAATATCCGCTGAAGCATGCTTCAGCGGATACCGGTGTTTCTCTGAATATCTTTTATCATAAGTTGATATAAAATTAAGATTTGTTAAAGATTATACAAAATAGAGCCCATCCCTAATTTAGGCGATGGCATGATGATTAATTTTTAACCGGCTCATTTTTACGAAAACGTTCGAAAATAGCGCTGCTTGTTTTTTCGTCGATATTCGAAGAACGTCGTAGCGTATTTATGAAATGGGTTACCTCCTGCACTGAAGCAGGGCAACCGGCATTACTCCCGTTTGGCATAGTAGCATCTGCAATAACCGTTCCTTTTGCATCATAAATCATCCAGTAAGGGATTCCCGAATCAGCAGGCGCGTGTTTCTTATATAATTCTTCCGCCCCTGGGTTCTCCAGGCTTTTTTTATCTTTCGACTCCAGTATGGTTAAATGTTCAACAATATAGTTAGCATCAAAAAAGGGCTTACAGGCTGCATCATTCATAGCTGCATCCATTTTCCGGCACCATCCGCACCAGGAGGCATGAAAAATAACAAACACCTTCTTGTTTTCAAGCCTGGCCTTACTAAAGGCTTTCGACAATATTGTATCAGCAGGTAGTGGGCGCGTCTGCGCCATCGAAGCCAATGTTAAACCTGAAAATAAAAGAATAAATGTGATTTTAGGTATCATAATAATTGAATAACAGGGATACAAATATTAGTTATAAAAGCATGGCAGTAAAGTATTCAGCCAAAACGATGATAATAGTACCTTCGATAGTCTAAATGTAATATCGAAATGACTAAACTCTCTGTAAATATAAATAAAATTGCCACCCTCCGCAATTCGCGCGGGGGCAACAACCCCGACCTGGTAAAGATGGCGAAAGACGCTGAACGGTTTGGAGCCGACGGTATCACGGTACATCCCAGGCCTGATGAGCGGCATATACGCTATGCAGATGTGAGGAACCTGAAACCCCTGTTAACTACTGAATTCAATATAGAAGGCAATTGTACGGAGCAAAAGTTCATTGACCTGGTGCTGGAAGTGAAACCCCACCAGGTAACCCTGGTTCCGGATGCCCTGGGCCAGCTAACCAGCGATCACGGCTGGGATACGATCACTCATAAAGAATATATGAAAGACATTATTGGTATTTTCAAAAACGCGGGTATCAGGGTATCTATTTTTGTGGATCCGGATGAACGCATGGTGGAAGGCGCAGCAGCAACGGGAACTGATCGTATAGAGTTATATACCGAAGGTTATGCAAGGCATTACCACGCCGGCAGGGAAGCAGCTATTGCCCCTTATGTGCAGGCTGCTGAAAAAGCCAGGGAGCTGGGGCTAGGTTTAAATGCGGGCCATGATCTGGATTTGAATAACCTTGGCTTTTTTGCGGCCAATATTCCCTGGCTGGATGAAGTAAGTATCGGACATGCATTGATCTGCGACGCGTTGTATCTGGGTTTTGAGAATACGATACAATTGTATAAAAGGCAGTTACAAATAAAGAGCTGAGGCTTGACGGGATGCCAACGTTTTGATCACTACAGTCGTCTATTAAAGTGAATCAGTTAGCATGAAATACATTTTTTCGGTCCTATTTTTTTTCTTCATTTTTTCGCTGCATGCACAACGCATAGAAAGCATTCATTTTCATTTATACACCGATAGCCTAAAAAAAGGTACACATAATTATATTAATGTAGATGGCAAAATAAGCGACGGAAGCTGGAAGCCGCTTACCGCCAAAGAGCTCGACTTTAAAACCGATTATGGTACATTTGAAGGAAATGACCTGGTATTGCCTGACAATCCGGCTGTTACGAAAGTAACTGTTACGGCCAGCCTAAAGTCTGACAAGGAAAAGACCAAGCAGATCACCATCTGGATCAAGCAAAAGCCGGATCCGCCTTTGACAGATGACAGCAGCAGTCGGCGGAAGAGATACAGATAGGAAGTTCATAGATCATAGTTCATTGTATAAATAAGTGCTATGATCTTTGCACAATAGCTATTAAGAGGGCTAGGCCTGTGCGGTAGGGCCGCCAAAATTTACCGGTATTTGTACTTCGTCCAGGTCTTTGATAGTTCCGTTCATCGCCTCAAACTTTTCTATATTATCTATCAATGCCTTCATAAAGCGCTTGGCGTGCTGGGGCGTAAAAATAATTCTTGATTTTACGCGGCTTTTAGGGGTTCCGGGCATAATGTTTACAAAATCGAACACAAATTCTGCATGAGAGTGTGTGATAATAGCCAGGTTGGCATAAGTTCCTTCTGCTACCTCTTCTGAAATTTCTATATTCAACTGGTTTCCTTCTTGCTGATTCTGCATGTTGTTAATTTGCGGGTGAAGATAAAGAAAAAAGGAGCCAAAACCGTTGAACAGGTTTGATCCAAGTTTTCTCGCTGTTTATTTCAGGCGAAAAAAAGCTGTCTCTGATGGAGACAGCTTTTAAATGGAAGTGATCGCAATTATTGTTCATTTATACGGGTATTATAATCAAACTCCCTGTTAGGAATTACCCATGTCCACTTGTTATTATCTTCCGGCTTAATAGTAACTGCTAATGCAGCAGGGAAACTACCACCCTGAGCTGTAGAAACTCTGGATATTGTTGATCCCCAACGCTTCAAATCAAACCAATCAAACCCTTCACCCCATAACTCTATACTTCTATAAAATTTAATTTCATCCAACAACTCAGTACCGGTTTTTGTAACGGCATAATTAGGATCACGGCCAGTTGTTTTGTTTAACTCTGTTAACAATGCATGTACTTCACTTGCCGGTTTATTTTGGAAGTATTTTGCTTCTGCTTCAATTAACAGCATTTCAGAGGATCTAAAGTGCACCAAATGCCCCACTCCGGGCATGTCATTTGCTTTAAATTTAAACTGCATAAAAGCGTACAATGTAGCATTTGATTGCAGAGCCGGATATAAAGACCTTCCATACGCTGCTAAAGCAGATGAAGCTACACCAGTTCCTGTGGTATAAGTATAACCTGCCGGATTTAGAAACAAACTTTTGCGGATATCAGAAGAAGGGATTTTTCCAAATAGTATTTTATTGATACATTTTGGAGTAGTTCTAACAGCGCTTGCCGTTGAATTATAACCAATATAAGCAAGAAAAGAATAAAAGTATAAGGTTTCATCAGATGCACCATAACTGCTCCAAATCCACTCGGACGTTGGGTTTGAAAACCCATTTTTGTAGTCCGCATTTGACATCAACGCATATCCTGTTCTGGCTAGCTTTGCATATTTTTCAGCATTGGGATAATCTTGTTTGTTTAAGGCTGCACGCGCATAAATAGCATAGGCTACATTTTTGTCCATCTCAAAATTTCTCCCGCGCACATTTCCCGAACTCTCATAGAGATCTATGGCATCATTCAGGTCCTTATATATCTGGCTATACGAGTCCCCTAATGTTGATACAGGAATATCACCGGTACTTTGGTCCAACCTTAAAACAACAGCCTTAGTTGCACCATTCTGAGAGTCCGACCATCTGTTACCATATAACTGAACTAACATCATATAACAGTAGGCTCTATAACTAAGAGCCTGGGCCTTAAGAAATTTCTTGTCTGCCTCCAGTCCCTCAACATTATCTACTCTAGCTATTATAGTATTGGCATTACCTATTATTTTATAGTAATAATACCATGGATAATAATCATATATGCTGGTAGATAGCTGGTTATAAGTGGCATTAATAATAGGTGCCCATCCCGTCAGGTTTACATAGAAATCGGCTCCCGGATAATTACCATAATACATTTTAATAGTACCCTCGCCGTTAAAGCCCTGGGATTCGAGGTATTGCATGGTCATCATTTTTGCCAATCCATTGATAGCCGATTCGACGTTTCTTGTGTTCTGAAACACGGTTTCCGGATTAGCTGCATCCGAAGGAACAGTTTCTAAATAGCTTTTTTTACAAGCAGTAAATACTACTACAGATAAGAAAGAGCCAAGTAAATATTTTTTCATTTTAATTTATTTATAGTCCAATGTTTAAACCTAAAGAGAAAATACGTGGGGTCATAAAGTAGTTATAATGAACGCCATTAAAAGACTGCTGTGGATCCATGCCCTGCAGCTTGGTAAATGTAGCCAGGTTCTCTATAGTAAAATTGATTTGGCATGATCTTAAAGATATTTTCTCAAGAGTTGTTGATGGCAACCCATATCCAAGTGAAATATTTTTTAGTACACCATAACTGGCATCTTGTAAAAATCTGGTAGATGTTTGTGTTGCCTGCGCATTTCTTGAGTAATCGATTGCAGGTATACCATTAGGATCCAAACGGTTGGGCGAGGTTGCTGTCATCCCTTCCGGAGTACCGTTCCAGGCTTTTAGCAAATCGGTATGTAAGCTATGTGGCGTACCAGATACGCTCATTAAATCGAGGTAAGAGTAATCCATCATCTTGCCTCCCAAGCCATATGTAAATAAAGTTTGGAATGATAAACTTTTCCAATTTGCTCTTAAAGTAACCCCACCATACACTTTAGGAATAGAAGATCCGCTCCAATCTCGTTTAGCGTAAGTAACATTATTCACATAGTATTTATCATTTATTTTCACCAGATTAGCTGCCGGAATCGTCGAGCCTGGATTATCTGGGTTACCGCCATTGTAAACTACATCGTCAGCTACGTATAATCCAGTTCCTGTCATTTGATCCACGCCAGCATATTGGTATAGCCAAAAATCGTATATCCCGTGTCCTTCAAACAATTTTTTAGTTCCATCGATAATACCATCTTTTCTATTTTCTTCTGGAAGCTTCACTATTTCGTTCTTTAAGAATGTAGCGTTTGCACCTAAATTAAGCGTAAATTCCTTTTTGTTGATAATGAAGTAGTCAGCAGCTAATTCCCATCCCCTATTTGAAAGCGTTCCAATATTTCTAAGCACAGTTGCTACAGCGCTCGTAGAAGATGTGCCTCCGGCAGAAAGCGGATAATTGAACGGGAATATCAGATCAATAGATCTTTTATCGAAATATTCAACAGAAAAATTGAACTTATTAAAAAGCTGCCCTTCCAATGCTGCACCCCATGTACCCACTTTTTCCCAAACCAGGTTTTGTGAACCATTCTGGGACAAATAAACGGCCATCAAATTGGCATTCTGATTGAATGTGTAAAGTGTTTGAGATGCGTAATATGCGGCACTTGCGTCATTACCTACCTGTCCATAGCCAGCTCTTAATTTAAGATTATTTACAGTTTTATTACCAGCCAGAAAATTTTCACCGCTAATCAGCCATGCTCCGGAAAGACCCCAAAAACTACCCCACCTGTTTGCAGCAGCAAATCGCGAGGAACCATCACGCCTGAAAGATCCTTCTAAAAAGTATTTTTGACTGTAGTTATATCTAACACGGCTCAAATAGCTTTCTGTTTTTACCACGTCCTCGTATTCACCAAGACTAATGATACTGGTAAAATCATCCAGGTTCTCCAAACCAGTAAAAGCCTGGGATCCCTTTGATCCTTGAAGTCTGCTATAAAAATAGCTGTAATTTTCGTGTCCTATTAATACGTCAAAATTATGATCATTAAAATATCTGTTCCAATTTAATTGTTGCTGGAATGTGTATACTTTATACCTGTACATATCTCGGCTTACACGTCCTCCGTTACCTGATCCATCTCCAATCACCGGATTTTCATAATTTCTGAGCTCTGTATTTTTAGTAGTAAGATCTCCTAATATTGTGAACGAAAAATCTTTTAGGAACTTTACGTTGGCATAAGCTTGTCCTTGCATGGAACCAATAATGTTCCTTCTTGTATTCAGCTCATTTTCCCAAATCGCATGTCTGGCGACGTATTGTCCCCTGTTGTAGGTAGACCCATCATCATATTGAATCTTTCCACTTTCGTCTAAAATATACTCCCCGGTAGCCATATCATGTAAATGGACAGGAAAAACAGGCGCTATAATTCTTGCATTATAAATAGGGTTATTAAATGAAGTATTACCGTCGCTATAATTGTTATTTGTTTGATGCGTTCCGTTTAACAACATACCGGCTTTAAACCAGCTTACCGGAGTAATATCACCATTAATCCTCCCTGTGAATCTTTGGAAGCCCGATCTTTTAAAATAGCCTTTTTCATCTAAGTAACCAGTCGAAAAAAACAAGCTGCTTTTTTCATTTTTCGCTCCTCCGCTGATGTTGTAATCCTGTCTATGCCCAGTTTGCATAATAGGCTTAAACCAGTCTAGGTCGTCTAAATATCCATCTCTGATCCTGGCATCGCTTACCAGCTTACCATTTGCATCAAATAATTCCGTGTTACTTTTGTTGTAAATGTTATAACGTATGTTGTCTGTTATAACAGATTCGTTTGCCTTAGCGTTAGCTTTTTCAATTGTATTATAAGTGGAGCTGGTTGAAAGTAGATTATTCCGGTATCCCAGCCACATTGCTTCCATATATTGGTTGGCATTCATAGTTGTATACTCTTTCATTCCACGGGTATACAATCCCTGATTTATGGTAGCATTAAATACCGGTTTCCCAGATTTTGCCTTTTTAGTAGTAATTAAGACAACCCCATTGGATGCTTTATTACCGTATAAAGCGCCGGCAGCGGCATCCTTTAATACTGATATATCTTCAATATCATTTGAATTCAAGTCTGCAATACTTCCCCCGTAAATAACCCCATCAACAACAACTAAAGGAGTATTATTACCATTTATTGAAGAAAAGCCTCTGATTCGTATAGAAGGCGCGCTCCCTGGCTGGCCATAGGTATTATTAACCATAACACCTGGCGCTACGCCCTCTAATGCTCCAGTTGCACTGGTAAGCGCTCTTTTTTCTAAATCTTTTGAGCTAATTGAAGCAATAGCGCCCGTAACAGCTCTTCTTGTTTGCCGACCGTAGGCTGTAACAACTATTTCCTCAAGTGGATTTTCCATAACAGATAGAATAATTGTCACATTTGACTTGCCCTCAATGTTCACAGCCTGTGTGGAGCGGCCAACTGCCGACACTTCAATTACCCTTTTACCTTCTGGCAAATTAATTGTAAAATGACCGTTAGCATCTGTAGCAGCGCCTATGTTAGTTTGGCTCACACTAACTGTCGCTCCAGGAATCGGAGCGCCCTTATCATCGGTCACTGTTCCGCTAACAGTTTTTGTTTGTCCAAATGCGAGACTCGTCAGAAATGACAATATCGCAACGAAAGCAACTTTAAGTTTTCCCATTAAAACATAGTTTAAGTTAAAATTATCAAAGTGTTAAAAATATATAAACTGGCACAGATAAAAAACGCTTCCGGTCAATAACCCATGCTACATTTAATCGTTTATTATAATCCTGCCACGTTGTTAGAAAAATTTCACGTTAGCAATCTCACCTTGAATAGTATCCAGATATAACCACTAAAAAATGATATATTTCTAAAATAAGATCCTTATTAATACTCCACTATTATTAATATTAAGCATACTCATCTCAATACGTTAATAGTATTTGCTAAAAATTCACGAAGCCGGATATCATTAAAAATTTCTCTATCCCAGACGTTCATATGCCAGACAAAAAGAATCCCGGCTTAGTATAGCCAGGGATTCAATATATATATATTTGGTAAACAGATGCCTAATGGCATTTATTAAATAGAATGCTCCAGGTCATTAACGGGTTCCTCCGGCCCACCATATATTATCACTGTAAACATACTGTCCATCGCCATAAGCGGCTTTAACATTTTGATTGGCAGTGACATCAGAGTTACCATATGAGAACCTAAGAGGAAATTTATTTTGCGCGTTTAATGGGTTAGTTAATCCAATAAATGATTCCTGGCCCAAAGCCTTTAACCTGCGATAATCATTATATGCTTCTGCAGATTCGCCCGACGCACCGAAAAATGCCAGGTATTTTTGAAGAACAACTTCTTTAATAGCATTTTGCTGAAAGCGGGGCAAAACCTTACTTGTGAAATAAGCTTCAGCTACTGATTCTGAAAGGTCAGCAACAGCATCAATTCCAAATGTTTTATAGCCAGAGTTCAGGGTATTTTCTAAATTACTAAATGCGCTAACAACAGCGGTTTCCAATGCCGCTTGAGCCTCCTCGTTCCGGTTTAAGCGAGCCAATGCTTCCGCTTTTAAAAACATCACCTCATGATAGCTTAGTAATTGAGTAGCTGCGGTAGATGCATAATCTGCCATTGCAATTGGATAAGTGAATTGCACCTGCTCTGCATTTCCATTTTCAACACCATCGGCAATAGCATCATCAACAGATAAAATGTCCCCATCATAATTAATGAATGCTAAATCACCTCTTGGATCTCCCAGTGTCTTAAACTTGGTTGCCAAACTTTTGCTGGCACCTAACATGTCTCGTGAATTAGATATACCAAATAAAGGATTAATATTAGTAGATCCATCATATAAATCAAATGAAAGTTCTTCACTTGCGCTTGTAAAGGACTTGCTTACGTAATCCAGTATTTTGGCGAGATCACCATTTGCGTTTGTTGAAATTTTTAATGTATGCATTAAGTAACGCGCCTTCAATCCATAAGCGGCTTTAGTCCACAAGCCTTTATTCCCACCATAAATCACGTCCTGGGCGCCTATCCCTCCCGTAGGACCAGCATCTGTAAGTGCTAACTGTGCTATTGCTTCATCCAGTAACTTTTGTATTTCGCTATACAGATCCGACTGCTTATCTATAGCCGGCTGTAAAAAAGCGGGAGAACCATTGGGGTTCATAATCCCGGTTTGATAATAAGGAGCATCTCCAAAAAAATCTGTTAATGCTGCTATGTTATAGGCCAAAAGTACCTTTGCAATACCACCTGTTACATTGTTCCCTGCTTCTGGTCCGCCTTCAGATGTCTTTTCTACAGCTATCTTTAGGGCTTTGATATTATTGTAAACAGAATTCCAAATATTGTTATAAGTAGTTGCCGAAGTAGGCTCACCCACTCTCATTTCAGCATTAAAGGCCTGGTTCCAAACACCGCCTTCATGTTCCAAATAGATGGATGCGTATAATGACATATCGCCCCCTATTACGCTGAATGCAGTAGAAGTCATCGCATCTGTTAAAATAAACTTTGCCGTTACATCTGTGGGGTGATTTCTATCCCTATTAACTTCATCTAATGCTTTCTCAGAACATGAACTCAGAATAAGTCCTGCTGAAAGAAAAGCTAAAAGATTAAATATTCTTATTTTTTTCATTGTCGCTATTTTAGGTTAAATACGAATTAAAACTGAACGTTTACACCAAATCCAACACTTGTTGTTTGTGGCAATGTGAAACGCTCAAAAGCACCAGCCATATTTGTATTTCCCTGGCTGGATTCAGGATCCAGCTGAGGAGAGTTGGTCCAGAGCAATATATTGCGGGCAAATACATTTACCCCCAGTCCAAATTTTGCTTTTTTAATTGCCTGATACCTTAAAGCTATCTCTCTCATTTTAACAAATGAACTTTCATAAATACTGGCTTCGTCAATAGTATTTAATGTTTGGAAGTAACTCTGAATTGCATTGTAGCCGGTTATTTTTTTATTAGCAGGCGTACCGTCTGCGTATACTGCATTGGGGAACATTACTTCGTTTTTTAACCTGGCCTCTTCAGTTATTTTGCTTGCGCCATAATTATCAAGTAAATTAGTTGTTCCACTATACTGTTGAGATCCGCTTCTCCAATCCATAACTGCCGAAAGTGTCAATTTTTTAAACCGAACGCTGGTATTTGCTCCAAGTATAAAATCCGGAGCAGCTCTGCCGATAACGCCTGGTTCTCCAGGTAAAGGTATTCCGTCTTCATCAACAATAACCTGTCCTTTGTCATTGCGTTGGAATGTAGTACCATAAATAACAGGGAACTTATCACCAACGCCAGCTCTAACCTGCGGCGTTACAAATCCACCCAGGAAAATATTCTCCACGCCAGGTGCCAGCTCATCTACATAGTTATCGATCTTAGAAAAATTAGCGCCGATACTCCAATCCCAGTCATCTTTTCTTATTGCATTTACGGTAACCGTTGCTTCATGAGCGTTTGTGTGAATACGTCCGCCATTAGTAACATAAGAGCTTGCACCTGTAGATCCGGCTAAAGGAACTGCAAAAATCTGGTCTTTTACGTTTTGTCTCGAATAGGTGTAATTTACTTCAATAAGATTATTGAAGAAATTCAAATCAGCTCCAATTTCATACGAATTTGTATTCTGTGGTTTCAATTCCGCATCGTAAATTGTTGTATTCGGGATATAAGCTTTTACAGAAGACGGACCTATTGGATAAATAATAGGTGTTCCGCTATAAAAGCCTCCTCCATATGCAGGAATTGAATAATAATTAGGCAGATAAGTACCAGCCTGTCCTACCTGAGCTATGGAGAACCTTACTTTACCATAGTTTAATACTGAATTATTTTTTATGCTTTCAATCTCAGTAAACACAAAACCTAACGACGCTGACGGGTAAAAGAAGCTCCTGTTCTTCGAAGGCATAGAAGACACACGGTCATAACGGCCGGTAACGCCCAAATACAGCATTTTCATATAAGAAAGTGACAGATTTGCGAAGGTTCCGAAAGTTCTGAATTTAGTAAATGTTTCAGTGGCATCTTTTGTACCTGTGTTATCCATATGATTCCAACCTGCAAATGCAAAATCCTGACCATACTGCGATTTGAAGTCGGTTACCTGATTTACTATTTCGTTACCTACTAACGCAGTAAAATTCAGATCATCATTAATGTTCCAGTTCAGGTTACCTGTTAATAAAGAGTTGAAACTCGTATTGGTAAAACTATATTGGGTAATACTGGAAGATCTTGAAGGAGAACCAAAACTCCATATATCCTCATAGTTAGTAGTATAAGCGTCTGCGCCAATTTGATATTTTACGTCGAATTTTATATCGTCCGAAAACCGGGTACTATAGGTTACATTGGTATTACCAAAAAAGCGATTTGTTTTTTCATTAAACTTATTGTTTTCTGCTCCCCAATAGGGGTTTACAAAAGCGCCGCCCCTGTAACCCACCGGGGTATAAGGGCTACCTTTAGCGTGGTAAGGAATTCCCTTAAGATCATAACTCGCCGGAGCCGGGTATATCGTTGCAATCAAACCGTCATTTGCTGATGGCGCCTTATCAATATCCGAATTGATAAAGTTTCCTGAGAACGCTACTTTAAAGTGTTCTGATAAATTACTTTCGGCTGCAAGCTTTGCATTGAAACGGTCCATACCGGTATTAGGAACAATACCTTTTTGATTTGTACTACCCAAAGCCAATGCGTAAGATCCTTTATCGGTAGCATTAATAACGCTAATAGCATTATTGAAAGTTAACCCGGTATTAAAATATTCCTTTACATTATCATAAACTCCAGGAGTCACCCATGGGTCAAGCCCGGCCTGGGCTCTCTGAGGTACATAATACATCCCCGGCTTCATGCCGTCTCTGTTAGTATTGGCATTAGTAGTATTACCTCCATAGGTAGGATCATTGGGTAATTCAGATATCAACGGTCCATAAGATGTGGAGGCGGTTGGATTATATTTCCCGTTCGAACCCTGTGCATATGTTGTTTGCACTTTAGGATAACGCGAAATTTCATCGAAACTTACAGAAGAGTTAAAACTAATTTGCGGACGACCCTTTGCAGCGCCTTTTCCACTTTTTGTTGTAATTAAAACCACTCCGTTTGAAGCCCTGATACCATATAAAGCGGACGCAGCCTGGCCTTTTAATATTTCCACGCTGGCGATATCATTAGGATCGATATCCACACCCCGGTTGGCATAGTCTGTACCTGTAACACTATTACCAGTGCTGATATCGGTAGCCGAAGAGATCGGCATTCCATCTACAACATATAGTGGTGAGTTATTTCCTGTAAAAGACCTTGCACCCCTAATAGTAATTAATGCAGATGCACCCGGCATACCGCTCGATGGCACAATATCCACACCAGAAACCTTTCCCTGCAATGCACCGGCAAAACTATTGTTGGACGCCTGAACCAGCTGGTCGGCTTTTAACGTTTGAGTAGCATATCCCAACCCCCGCTTTTCCCGGGATACTCCTAAGGCAGTAACCACAACTTCGTCAATAAGCTCACTGCTGCCTTTCTTTAAAACGGCATTCAGGGTATTCCCTCTTACAGTTGCTTCCACGGTCGTATAACCGGTAGCGGAGAAAATTAAAACAGCGCCTTCGTTAGCGCTTATACTAAAATTACCGTTTTCATCGGCAGAAACGCCTGCATTAGAACCCTTTACAGAAACCGATGCATACGGAACGGGGCTTCCTGTCTCATCTAAAACAGTACCACTGACGGTTTTAGTTTGTGAAAAAGCCAGAAAGGACAACCCCATGAACATTGCAAAAAGCAATAGAATTCTTCTCATTGAAAAACTTTTTTGTTTAAAAAATGGTTGACTCGGATTAAATACGGATTATGTGTTTTTCACATAGTCCCTTAAGCTTAGCAAGGGCAAGTTAGAGCGTTTTTAACAAAAAAGTCATACTTTTTTAATATTTCGTTAAAACTTTATTATTCTTATATCCCCTTTGCAAAAAATAAAATATTCATTTACAGCATTTTACAAATTAAATGAAGGACTTCTTTTTTTAACAAAATATTGACGTAAATCAACTATTGGTTTTTATAGAGATTTTAAGGCAGTATAGGTACAGATATTAATGTACAAACAAGGCGCCTGAACCTAATAAATTACATTTACCTATGAAGAAATTTATTTATATTTAATAGCTAATTTATTTTTTAACCTAATGATTTATTTATGAGAGCCATCCAAACACTAAGCTGCATCGCGGCAATTGTAGCTTTATTTAGCTGTACCAAAACTGTTGTTGATGAAGAAAAAGACCCCGAGCTTATCAGAGTACCAGACAGAGTAATGACTACACCCGGACCTTCTGAAATCAATTCTGGATATATTTATTTAGATCCCGCCGACGGACATTATAAATCAGCGCTTTTTGATTTTGGTTCCCAGCTCACTCGTATATCTTCCGGTTATGTAACCGGGCAGGCCGGAGTGGGTATTAGTTCTATTACTGCGAGGGATGCCGGCCTTATTTCAGCAGAAATAGAAGGAGATAAATTTGTAGCATATTTACCATCTTTTTTGAGCCTGCCATTTAATGATGGTCCTCTATATACAGTTAAGCCAGCCGTAATAGGATATGAAGTAGATACTGTTAACTTGCCTCCCTGCTGTACACAAATTACACATAATATCTTCTTTAGAGCGCAGGAAAAGGTTTATATATTAGACAGTATAAAAGCTAAAGCGAAAGGCATAAAATTGAAAACACCGGTTAGCACTACGGTAATTGACGGTCCACTTTTCTCAGCTAATAGTAATGGCATTCTTATTTTTAAAGGACGTATATTAATGAACACTAATTCGCCTACGGGAATGGCGATTTATCCTTATGACCAGGCTGCAATAGATGACTCTTACAGCGATCTTGGATCATACTATGTGTATGGGAATATTAATAATTACGTTTTTTTCCGTGCTAATAGTCTTGACGTTAACAGAGGATACGGCCCCATAACTGAGGTGTTAAGTTATTTGCCGTTTTCCGAAACTCCGGTGGGCAGTTTCAGAGTCGAATTTGGCAGCTCCCCAGAAACACATAAATACTATGTTACGTGTGTTGGAAAACTTCAGGATGGTAGTGATTTTATATTAAATGATGAATTATTATCTTTTGGAATAATGTAGTGCATTCTTGAGAGTAGTCGCACTTAGGAAACTCAATTTTCTGTGACAGCGTATACATTAGTTTTGAAGTATTTGAGAAATATATCCACTGTAAATAAAAAGATAAGAACTTAGACAGCACAAATAATTTTAAAAGTCCCGCGATTTGCGGGACTTTTCTCTGAATATTATGAAAATATGTTTTACTGAATTTCCGTTTATAGTCTTTCATCTAGATCCCGTATAAGTATACCATTCTTCAAAAGACCTCGTACCAGCCGTCCATTTAGCATATAGCACCTTAGCAACCGGATCCCAGTGACTGGAAGGATCAGTGATACAGGTACCAATTGAATTAGGAGCTCCAGCTGAGGAAAAAACATCTACAACGGTTACCTTATTAGTAATAGGGTCAATTTCATAATGTATAATATTTGAATAAGTATACAATAAATTAGTTTTAACCCTAGTTGCGCTAACCGTTTCCAAAGGAACATTAGTTTTATTCGCATTGGGAACCAACGATGTGGTTGCTGATGTTTTATAGCTGTAAAGCCCATCGTAGGCATTTTTAGGAGTTACTCGGATAAGTATTTTCGAAAAATATTTGCTCAGAGTTTCTCCGGATGCATTGGTAATCTTTAGTGGTAATATAAAAGCACCGCTCAAACTAATTTGATCAATTTTTAACGTCACAGAAATATTAGCTGTTTTTGACCCACTTTTAATCGTTGTAGAACCCGGAAATGAATATACAGAGCTTGGCAATATACTTATACTGGTTCCTTTAACCGTATTATATCTCGCCAACCATTCACTATCAACTTCTACGTTCACCATAATATCTTTTGAGGCCACGTTTGCGCCAGTATATACAACTGGTACCTCTAAAGTTGCTGAAGGCACAATATCATAACTCACTGTATAAAGGCGGAATGAGTCAGACGGAGCATTGGTTAAAACAGCGGGATTTCCAAATTCTACGACACTTGGAACCGCGTCGGGATCCAGCACCATATCTCTTCCTTTTAAGCAAGATTGTAATGACAGAACTGAGATGACCGTTATTAAAAAAAGTATTTTCTTCATATTTTTTAAATTTATTTAGCCCAAAATATTTTATCCAGTAGCGGACTTACACCGCCCCCTGTTCCAGATCCTTTCTGCTGGTTCACGTTTTCTGCATTATAAGAAAACTCGGATGACGGATACTGCAAACGGGTTGGTAATTTATCAGGTTGGGTAGATGGCGACAATGTAGAAGCTATACTGTTATACCTGTTTGCTGTAGTATTGGTTCCGCTAGATATTGGATACTTGGTTCTTCTATATTCATTCCACGATTCATCAGCCCTGATCATATTATGCGCAATATACTTTTGAGTAATGATGGCTTCAATTTTTTGCTCATCGGTAGTAGCCAGGTCAAAGTTCACCAGGCGATTGCCTGCATTATCTCTCAGATAAATCTCTGTTTCTTTGGCAGGATTAATCTGAATAAACCGCGCTGTTGTAGCGGAAGCAGCAATGGCGCCATTAGCTGTATCTACAAATTTGGTTGATATGCCTCCTGATTCATCCTTATTTAAATACCTGAAAGACTCCAGGATTCCATTATTGAAGCTGGTTTTAGCAGTACCGGGAATAATTCCACGCACCTGTGCTTCGGCCTGTAAGAAGTAACTCTCTGCAGCTAACATTACCGGCTGGGGAGCCGCAGGGCCTTTAAAGATACCTAAAGCCGCATAGTTGGTAGCAGAAGGAGTAGCTGCGAGGGTTAAATACCAGTCATTAGGCTGTTTTACAACCGCACCTGAACCACCAGGCTCGCCTAGCTGATTTACACCTGGCGTAGGAAAGGTTCTGTATAAAAGGCGACCGCGGAAATAATCGTTGATCTTGGTGCCATCGTAAAAACCTAACATAAAGAAAGTAGGTACGCGTTGGGTAAGGCCTGTTGCAGCGCCGGCCGCTGTATATACCCGGCCCCAGGTAGGATTGGTTTTACCATCCTGGTTGGTAAAGCCTGGCTGTACCATTGCATCCTGTGTTAAGAAACCGTCTGCTGTAAAGGTTTTATTGGCAAAACTCACTTTATCACCACCACGTAAAATGATCCTTAATTTAACTGTATTGGCCAACTGTTTCCACTTGAGTAAATCACCGCCGAATAAAGGATCGGTGTTGCTGGTTGGTTTTAAAGCAGCAGTATTGGCGGCCGCAAAATCGGCAAATGCTTCGTCGATCAATGAAGCGATATTTTTATAAATATCAGGACCATTATCATACTCAGGAGTCATATTTTCAATACCCTTGTTTGCTGCAGAGTAGGGCACATTGTTGTACGCATCTACCAGGGCCTGGAAATGTACTGCTTTTATAATCCTCGCGATGCCCGCATAATTCTTATAGCTTTCATCCGCATTACCCCTTGCTATAATGGCATTCAGGTCGGTTATATTATCATATAATCCCCACCAGAAACCATAATCACCAGGGCCGAAATTATAATTGATCAATGCAGCAAAACCAGAAACGCCTCCGGGATTGGCAATAGATCCGCTCATTTCGCCACCATAGCTGTCTGCAGCAGGATAAGTTCTGGACCAGGCCACAATAGTTTTACCTAGTAAAAACGATTCCTCAACAGTTCCGGTTGGTGAATTCGGATTTTTGTTGATATCCATGAATTTTTTGCAGGATGCCGAAAAGACTACGATACTCGTCAGCATCAAAAGCACATATATTCTATTCTTATTTGTATTCATATCAAATGATATTTAAAAATTTAACGAGAGTGTAGCACCATAATATCTTGCCGGTGGATTTTGAGCCAGAGTGCTTATACCCAGGTAGTTTCCATTTGCATTATCGCTGTACTCGGGATCAGTTGCGTAAACATTTTCTTTAGGTACCAGGATGATCAGGTTTCTTCCGATAAAGTTGATCGCTGCACCCTTGAAAAATCTGGAATTGTTAAATAAGCTCTTAGGAAGATTATAAGAAAGAGATACCTCCCTTAACTTCCAAAAATCTCCCGAGATAATATAGTTTTCTGTTATACCTCTTCTTTGATCCTGCGTCCAGTAGCCCACATTACCATCAGCAATAGTTACATTCGTGTTGTCAACATACTGGCCGGTTGCGGGGTCTTTATAAACAGAATTCGGGAATACAAAGCGCTCCCTGTCAAACATAACGGTGTTAATACCTGCCCCTGAGAAATCATAAGAAGGACCTGCCCCGGCATACATAACATAACCGCCCCTATATTCAGCCAATACTCTTAAGCCAAAATTCTTATATTCTACATCCAGGTTTACACCTGCCCTGTGCCTGGGTTGGGTATTACCCATATAGCTTATATTCGTATTCACTGTTGGCAAGCCGGTTACCGGATCTACAATTACCTTTCCTGACGCGGAGTCTCTTACATGCGTAGTACCAAAATAAGCAGGGAATGGCAAACCATTTGCGGCATAAACACCCGATCCGTTTCCATAAGTAAATAACGCAAACCTGTTGATATCCTGAATTCCAAGATCAACAATCTTGTTATCATTATAGGTGTAATTAGCACCTATAGCCAGTCTGAGATCATCCCTTTCTATTATTTTTACGTTCACAGACGCTTCAACGCCGGCTCCGCGGGTTAAACCTACATTGCTCAACAAACCAGAGTAACCCGATGAAGAAGCAATGGTAATAGGCAACGTCTGGTTCTTGGTTTTATTTACATAGTAAGTAAATTCACCCGATACCCTTTTGAAGACCTCAAAATCAAAACCAACTTCTGTTCCTAAAGTAAACTCAGGTTTCAGTCCTTTTTGTACCAATCGGTCGCCGATAGTATACGACACAATACCGTTATAAGGATAACCAGCACCTTGTCCCACTGTAGGTTCCGTACTGTAAGGATTTAAGTTTACGTTACCTACATTAGAAATACCGCCGCGTATTTTTAACAGGTTAATATTGGGATTATTTTTTATTGCCGGAATTGCATCCGAAAGTACGATCGCTAAATCTGCAGACGGATAGAAGAATGTATTAAAACCAGGGTCTAATATTGATACGTGGTCTCTTCTGCCTGTTACGTGTAAAGTAGCGCCCAGTTTCCTATAGGTGGCGTACAACTCTCCGTAAAGACCAATAGTTCTGGCTTGTGAAATATTTTCACCTGCAGAAGGAACAGTAGTAAGGTTAGACAGATTGAAGATCCCCGGTAGCGCCAATCCGGAAATACCGGCGTTCAGGTTTTTGGAATCGTCCTGTATCAACTGCGTACCAATATTTAGCTTAAAGTCCCAGTTTTCAATATTGGTCTTTTTGAAGTTTGCCTGGAAATCTCCAACCAGGGTGTTGGTGTAGAACATATTGTCGGAAACAGCTCCCAATATATCAGATTTTTTATACGATCCGTGCGATTTGTCTTTAGCGTAAGTGCTGAACATATACTTGTCAGACCAGCTTTTGGCGGAATAGTTCCTGCCGGTCATACCTACTTTACCCACCAGGTCCATCCACCGCAGTGGAGACCATTTTAATGACAGGTTTCCTACCAGGTATTCATTTCTTGCTAACGACCTGTAATTATCTTTAAGGAAGTAAGGGTTATTATAATAAGCATTGTAATAATAATCGGGCATGGCAAAAGAATCCACCTTCCAATTTTTATAAGAAGTAATGGGTGCATGGCCCGGAGAGTTTAACAGTAAATCATAGATACTGGCGGCCTGTGTTGTTTGTCTTGTATAGTTTTGAGTATAGCGAACCGAGTAATCTACGCTTAAGTTGTCATAAATTTTCTGAGTTCCCCCTATTCCTACTGCAGCACGCTTGTAGCTATCACCGGGTATAGTGCCCTCGTTAGTTACAAACTGGCCAGAAAAAAAGAACCTTCCCCTTTCCGTTGAAGTTGACATGGAAAGATCTGTTTGATAAGATACATCCGGTTGCCAGAAGTTGCTTTTGCCATTTTTGTCTTTATAACTATACGGTACTTTTTGAATTTGTCCACCCGGAGTTGGATATTCACCCAGTTCAACTATTGATCCGTCGTAAGCGGGCCCGTACTGCTGATTCTCATAAGGATCATAAATCTTAACATAGCCTGTTGATCCAGATCCGAACCTGGTTTGGAATTTAGGTAAGAAAGAAGTGCTTGCTATGGTTACGGTTTGAGCCAACCTAACATCGGTTCTTCCGGGAGTTCCTTTTTTTGTGGTAATGATCAAGGCGCCGTTAGATGCGCGGGATCCGTATAATGCAGAAGCACTCGAACCGTTCAAAACGTTAATGTCCTGGATATCGTTTGGATTAATGTTTCCCAACATTTCGTTAGGCACAATAACGTTATCCAAAACAATCAGCGCCTGGTTGTTACCGGTGATGGAGCGATAACCACGAAGCACCACGCTTACTGATGGGTTAACGCCGCTCCCCGTAACATTAATTTGTAAGCCGGGTACTTTACCAGATAAAGCTGTTGCTGCGCTAATGGGCGCCGCCTGTACTAAACGTTCTGCACTTACAACGGTAGCAGCATACCCTACCGTCTTTTTGTTAACCCGCTGTCCGGTTGCCGTTACCACTACTTCTTCAATAACATCAGTTCCGCCTTTGGCAAGAACAATGGTTAAAGAAGTTGAGTTGGCTGCCACTTCCTTAGTGGCATAGCCCGTTGCAGAAACAATCAAAGTAACATTGGAAGCAGCTTGTATGGAAAAATTTCCATCTGCGTCAGCAGAAACACCGGTACTTGTTCCTTTTATTGCAACAGATGCAAAAGGTATCGGGGCTGCTGCCTCATCAACCACCGTTCCGGTTACCGTTCTGGTTTGAGAAATGGCCAGAAACGAAAATCCCATAAACATTGCTAAAAGCAATAGAATTTTTCTCATGTAAAACTTTTTGTTATTTAAAAAATAAAGCAGCTAAACGATCCTGGAGGTTGGTTGCAGGGTACATTAGCAGCTAGGACTAAATTATATTTTTTTTAACAATAAGTTGACCTTTTTTTAATACAATTTTTAAAAAGTTCTTTAAAAAAATTAAAAACTATTGTTTAAACAACCCTTACATATTAATATTTGTAAGTACATGAAATTTAATTTTGATCTAAATCAAGATTTTTTTTAATGTTTCAACGCCGCTTTAAACAAATTTAACACCCCTTAAAAAAATTGATGCATCTTTGCACGATGCAATTACTGGATGGAAAAAAGACGGCCAAAGCTATATTGAATACCGTTAAAATAGATGTAGCGCAGCGGGCAGCAACAGGTAAGAAAATTCCACACCTGGCGGCAATACTGGTAGGTACCAACGGCGCGAGCCAAACGTACGTGAATTCGAAGGTTAAGGCTTGTAATGAAATCGGGTTTATTTCTACCTTAATAGAATACGAAGAAGAAATAAGTGAAATGAAGCTGCTGGATAAGATCCAGGAACTGAACGAAGATATGTCGGTAGATGGTATACTGGTTCAATTGCCTTTACCTGCCCATATTTCAGAAAGAAAAGTAATTGAAGCTATAGCCCCCAGCAAGGATGTGGATGGTTTTCATCCCGAAAATATAGGTCGCATGATCATGGGCGAAGCCGAAGCTTTTATACCCGCTACTCCTTATGGCATTATGCTGCTGCTGGAACATAATAATATTGCCACCAAAGGCAAACATGCCGTTGTGCTGGGCCGCAGTAATATAGTAGGTCGCCCTATGAGTATTTTACTGAGCAATAATACCAATCCCGGGAATTGTACCGTTACCGTTTGCCACTCCCGTACCCAGAACCTGAATGAAATATGCAGCCAGGCCGATATTATAGTGGCGGCTATCGGGCAACCGGAGTTTTTAAAAGCCGACATGGTGAAAGAAGGAGCTGTGGTAATAGACGTAGGAATTACCCGCCTGGAAGACGCTTCTAAAAAATCAGGCTACAGGCTGGTAGGTGATGTAGACTTTGAGCAGGTGGCTCCCAAATGTTCATTTATCACCCCGGTTCCCGGTGGTGTTGGTCCTATGACCATCGCAGCCCTGATGAAGAATACATATAAATCGTGTGTGGATAGGGATTAGGAAGGAGCTGATCCCCGGATGCCGGATGGCAATCAGGTCATCGTGTTCTATCTCCACCCAAGGCCGGTCACGTAATATTCAATGTTCAAAATTAAAAGTTCAATATGCCGATGCCAACAGCATAGGCAGGAACTGTTTTCCTTAAAGATTGGAACTTAAAACTTTAAATATTAAATCTTCAACTCCCCTCCCCGTCATGGAACACTTCTATACCCTGCAGGGAGAGGGCTTTCACCAGGGCCGCGCCGCTTATTTTGTACGCCTTGGCGGCTGCGACGTTGGATGCGTATGGTGTGACGTAAAGGAGAGCTGGCCGGTTCATGGTCATCCCCTTATGGAGATTAATACGATTGTTGAAACCATCAAACAGTCGAAAACGCCCCTGGCTGTAATTACAGGTGGCGAGCCACTCATGCATAACCTGGACGAACTCACAGCAGCCATTCAAAAAGAGGGAATTGCCACCAACATTGAAACATCGGGTTCATCACCATTAAGCGGCAGCTGGGACTGGATCTGCCTTTCACCTAAGAAATTTAAAGCGCCTTTACCCGAAATCCTGCCATTAGCTAACGAGTTGAAAATTATAGTATATAATAAATCCGATTTTGCCTGGGGCGAAAGTTTTGCGGCACAGGTTGCCGACACCTGCAAACTATACCTTCAACCCGAATGGAGCAAAGCCGATACAATGACGCCACAAATTGTGGAGTATATCAAAGCAAATCCCAAATGGGAACTCAGCCTGCAGATACACAAGTATATTAATGTGCCATAAGGTAAGTAGATAGCTGTCAGTTTACAAATGACAGTTGCATTATTAATGCGCTATACTCTGTCATCCACCAACTGTCAACCAAATAAAAAAGCACCCCTTATAGAAATAAACGGTGCACTCTCGAAAACTATCTGCTTAAGGAAAACTATACCTGGTTTTGTTGGGCCCGCTCTCAAAAAACAATCGCGGGGGCGAAAAGAAAAATCCAGCGAAGCCCTATTGCTTTTGTACAACAAAAATACCCCGGCTTTTTGCCATTCATTTGCGAAATCAGGAAAAACCGTTTACGAGATCGGGAAAATAAATACCATCCTGTCAAATAAAAAACCGTTGTATTGTGAGGTACAACGGTTTTTGCTATTTGTTTCAATGAATTGTGCTTATGGCAAAAAAATAGTTGCCTGAATGGCAGGCCTGTAATAGGGAGCCCTGCTATAATACCTGCCGGGATACGGATTTGCATACATCGCTCTCCTGCTATACCGGTTGGGGTAATGGTAGTGATGCGATGGCCTGGCATAGCCCACCCTCCTGTGCCGGTGGTACTTATAACTATTATAATGGCCGGGATGACCTTTATAATAGTGGCCATACCTGGCATACATTTTTTTCCCTTTGTAATAATGCTTTTGTGCATCAGCATTGGTAACACCTAATAAAAGAAATACCAGCGCTACAATTGTAATTCTTGCTTTCATCGTTCAACGGTTTTGCTGGTAAGACCTTTTACAGGCAACTACAGTTGTTAATAAAATAATAAAAAGCATCAAACGCCCAGTGTTTGGGCTATACGCGCTAAATTAAGGCTGCGTGCAGAAGCGTCGAAAATTTCCCGGTACACACCCTCCTGCTTTACAAGATCTTCATGCTTACCGCTTTCTACCAGCCGACCCTGCTTTAGTACATAAATAATATCCGCATCTACGATCTGGGAAATAGAGTGCGAAATAATTACTACCGTTCTATTTTGTTTAATGGCATCCAGGCTGTTCTTGATCTGCTCAGTTGCTATAGCATCCAGGCTGGCAGTAGGCTCGTCCAGAAATATAATAGGCGGATCTTTAAGGAATAACCGGGCTATGGCAATGCGTTGCTGCTGCCCGCCGCTTAATAGTTGCGCATCGCTCTGGTATTGCATGGGCAATTCCATGATCTGATCGTGCAGGTAGGCCTTTCGTGCAGCAGCTATAATTTCTTCATTAGTAGCTTCTGTTTTCCCATAGCGGATGTTGTCTTCAATGGTTCCCTTAAAAATATGGTTTTTCTGAAGCACCAGGCCTATCTCGCTGCGTAAAGAAGCGTTTTCATATTCCTTCAAATTGATACCATCCAATAATATTGCTCCGCTGTCCGGCTCATAAAATTTATTCAGCAGGTTTAAAATAGTGCTTTTGCCCGCTCCACTCAGTCCCACTAAAGCGGTTGTTTTTCCTCTTTCAATTTTAAGATGAATATCATGCAAGGCTTTGGTGCCATTAGGATAGGTAAAATTCACCTGCCTCATTTCAAAGGTTCCTTCCGCCTCAGTTACCGCGTGCGTACCGGTTTGTTCTATTTCGTCATCATCTTCAATGATCTGGAAATAAGCCTCTGCATAAATAAAAGCATCATTCACCTCATCATAAATACGGTGCAGCTGCCTGATGGGCGCAGATACATTATTGAACAGCATAATGTGCAGCATGATTGCCCCAATGCTTATTTGGTGATTCAAAACCAGGTAAGCTGTAAGTATAATGATCAGCACCACCCCAATCTGCTCAATAAATGTTTTTACGCCATCGTAAGTAAAGTTGGTACGCCGGGTATACAGCTGATCATCGGTTAGCTGCTGTTGTATCACTAATTGTTTTTTCTCCTCTACCTCTTCCCGTACAAAGCTTTTGATCACGGTCATAGAATCAATAATGTTAAGCAAGCCATTGCTTTTATTTTCCCGCCCCCCGCGTAACTGCCTTCTTACACCCTGCAGCTTTTTTGCCTGCCGGGCGCTTACATAAAAATATGCCGGCAGTATAGTAACCGCGATAAGGCCCACGTAAACATTGGCCATGAACATAATAACAAGAGCCAGGATAGCATTACAGAACAGCGGCAGTATATCGATGAAAAAATTTTGCACCAGCCTTGTAAGGCTATCCACACCCCTGTCGATACGCGTTTGCAACTTACCCGACTGGTTCTCCGGTGCGGCAAAAAATCCCATATGGTAAGAAAGTATCCGCCTGATTGCCTTTTGGGCCAGGGCATTACTTACATTGATACGGATCTTCTCGCCATAAAACTTTTGCCCGAACTGGATAAAAATGTTGACTATTTCCTTAGCGAACAGTATAACAGAAATGACGCCCAGCAATCTCAAGCCCTCTTTCATGGGGGCGGGCATCTGAATAAGTGCATCTACATGATCAACCGTATATTTTAACACCAGCGGATTTACCTGTGCCGCCACCGAGCCAACCAATGTAAGCGCCAGCGTACCAAAGATCATTGTACGATAAGGCTTTACAAAAGGCCAGAGCTGCTTTACTATATTAACAAGGTTTAATGTTTTAGAGAAGGGTTTAGCCATTCTTTACGTAAGGATTAGGTATATAATACCGGTTAGACGAAATTCCGGATAAAAACTTTTATAGTCGGTACACCCCTTTATTAAAAGCCGTCGCATACTTTGTTATTCGCAACAAATAACAATAAAAGGCTTAGAGCCTGCTAAAACCCTAAACCTTGAATCTTAAATTTAATCTGACTTCTTATAATCTTTCTATAATTCCTGCAATGCCCTGACCGCCACCTACACAGGCTGTAACCATACCGTATTTCTTATTCAACCTTTTTAGATCGCCTAATAACTGAACAGTAAGTTTGGTACCCGTACAACCCAACGGATGCCCCAATGCAATAGCCCCACCGTTAATATTCACCTTTTCCGGGTCGAGGTTGGCTTCCCGTATAACAGCAAGGGACTGAGAAGCAAAGGCCTCATTTAACTCGATCAGGTCGATCTCTCCAAGGTTTTTACCAGCCTGCTGCAAAGCTTTTGGGATAGCCGCTACAGGCCCAATACCCATAATACGCGGATCAACGCCTGCAACAGCCGAGGACACCAACCTTCCGATTGGCTGTAGCTGCAGCTCATTCATAAGCTTTTCGCTCATTATTATTACAAATGCGGCCCCATCGCTGGTTTGCGAAGCATTACCTGCCGTTACAGTACCCCCGGCCGCAAACACAGGCTTAAGCTTGTTCAACGCCTCCAAAGAGGTATCGGCCCTCGGTCCTTCATCAGTATCCACTACAAAATTCCTTGTCTGCTTTTTACCTTTTTCATCAAGGTAAACCTCTTCCACGTTAATGGGTAAAATGCCTTCTTTAAAATAGCCTTTGCTAATAGCTTCGATAGCTTTGCGGTGCGAGTTATAGCTGAATTCATCCTGCGCTTCACGGCTAATACCAAAGTCCTTAGCCACGGCTTCGGCTGTCAATCCCATATTGAGGTAGTAATCGGGTGCGTCGCTGGCAATGGAGTAAGAGGGCACCGTTTTCCAGCCCGAAGCAGGAACCAGGCTCATACTTTCCGTACCGCCGGCAATAATACAGTCGGCCATCCCCGTTCTTATCTTTGCGCTGGCGATAGCGATAGTTTCCAATCCAGAAGCGCAATAACGGTTCACCGTCATCCCCGGCGTGGCAATGCCGAGAGCCCTTGCTGCAATAATACGCCCTACCTGTAGCCCCTGCTCTGCTTCAGGAACGGCATTTCCTACAATCACATCATCTACCCTCGCCGGATCGAGCTGCGGCACACTGCTCATTAATCCTTTGATCACTTCAATAGCCAGGTCATCGGGCCGGTAAAAACGAAACCCGCCTCTTTTTGCTTTTCCTACCGCCGTTCTGTAGCCGGCAACAATATATGCTTCCATGGCAATCCTGTTTAATATTGATAATTAGTTGCATAAACAACCTTATTACCCAAATTTAAGTATTTCCGTTCATTTTTAAATACGGCACAACGGGTTATACGATTAGTTGCAAAATAAGTGACGGCGATCAACTCAATTATATCATTACCATGCCTATTTTGTTTTCATCTGTACCGGCTAGAAAACTAATAGCAATACTCAAATACTTATTTTTGCAACCGATGTATTCTCTACTGCGTAAATTGTACTTTATGTTTCCGGCCGAGCAGGCTCATTATATGGCAATGAACCAGCTAAGCCTGCTTACTGCAACGAAGCCCGGGAAGAAACTGGTAAGCGCCCTGGCCGCGCCTGCCGATAACCGGCACGAGACCCGGTTTTTAAATATGACTTTCAAAAACCCCGTTGGTTTGGGGGCCGGGTTCGACAAAAATGCCCGCTACCTGAACGAGCTGGAAGCTCTGGGCTTCGGGTTTGTAGAAATAGGAACCGTTACGCCCCTGGCACAGGACGGCAACCCGAAACCAAGGCTTTTCCGCCTTCCACAGGATAAGGCGTTGATTAATCGCATGGGCTTCAATAATGAGGGAGCTGATATTATTGCAGAAAGATTAAAAAACTGGAGGAAAAGAAAGGCAAAAGCCACCGATAAACATCCGCTGATCATAGGCGGTAATATCGGGAAAAACAAGATTACACCCAATGAAGACGCCTGGAAAGATTACGCTACCTGCTTCAACAAGCTGCATCATTATGTAGATTACTTTGTTGTGAACGTGAGCAGTCCTAATACTCCGGGTTTACGCGAGCTGCAGGAAAAAGAGTCGCTTCGCAAGATCATCTGGAACCTGGCGATGATCAATAACGGTAAAGCGGTGGCTAAACCTATTTTATTAAAGATCGCTCCCGATCTTACGCAGTCGCAGATAGATGATGTGATAGACCTGGCATCAGAGGTGAAACTGGATGGCCTTGTGATTAGCAATACAACAATTGACCGTAGTGGCCTGCTTACCCCGGTGGCTGAGCAGGAAATGATAGGCGCCGGCGGGCTAAGCGGGAAGCCGGTTCGTGCTAAAAGCACTGGTATTATTGAATATGTACACAAACAAACTGGCGGAAGCATTCCTATCATAGGATCAGGGGGTATTTTTACCGGGGTGGATGCAAGAGAGAAAATGGCTGCTGGGGCATCCCTTGTGCAGGTATGGACCGGTTTCATTTACCAGGGTCCGGGTATTGTAAAGCAAATATGTAAATCATTATAACCTTATCAAAAATGGACCTTCTATTTATTTCCGGTTCAGAACTTTTTACGTTCGAGTCTTTGCTGAGCTTTTTAATACTTGTTGTGCTGGAAGTAGTGCTGGGTATTGACAACGTTATTTTTGTAAGCATCATTTTAAACCGGCTGCCGGCCAACCTTCAAAAGAAAGCCCGGCGCACCTGGATGTTTACGGGCATACTGAGCCGCTGCCTGTTGCTGGCCGGCCTTAGCTGGTTGCTGGCCCAGAAAGGTAAACACATCATCCCTGAATCGTGGTTTGGCAAAGGGTTTGACCTGGCCAGCATTGTGATGCTGACGGGAGGATTATTTCTTATTTATAAATCGGTAAAAGAAATACACCATAAACTGGAAGGCGAAGATCCTGCTGCTAATTCACAAAGCCAGAAGAAACTAAGTTTTGGGCAAGCTATTGCGCAAATACTTGTTATTGATGCCGTTTTTTCTTTCGATAGCGTAATCACAGCCGGCGGTACCGCCAAACACCTGGAAATTATGATTGCAGCGGTAATTGTGGCGATGATAGTGATGTTTACCTTCAGCCCCAAAATCGCCGCTTTTATTGAGAAGCACCCCACTTTAAAAATGCTGGCATTATCTTTTTTGGTAATGATAGGTGTAAGCCTGATTGTAGAAGGATGGAATTCAGATATGGCGCACGAACTACATTTGAAAAACTATATATATTTTGCTATGGCCTTCTCCTTTATCGTAGAACTATTGAACATGGTGATGCGTAAAAGGGCTACGAAGGTGGTAAAACTAAATGCGCCATCTCTGGAGGATGTACAAAAAACTACTCAACAACCGGAAGAGCGCTAGCTTTACATGCATCAGCTTTTTGAACATACCAACGAAGATCAGCGAAACTGGATTGAGGCCCTTTTTGACCATGCCACCATTGGAATTGTGGTTACCAACCGGAACGGACTGATCATCAATTTCAACAAGCAGGCTGAAAAGGACTTTGGTTACACTAAGGAAGAAGTTTTTCACCGGCCACTCGAAATACTATTACCACCTGCCATTAAAGCGCGGCACGAAGACTACAGGGAAGGCTATTATAAGCATCCTACGCCCCGCTCGATGGGACATGGAAGAGACCTGTACGCACAAAGAAAGGATGGCGATGTATTTCCGGTGGAGGTAAGTTTAAGCAGCTACACCGTAAACAGCGAGCTTTTCGTGATAGCCTTTGTAATAAATATAACTGTAAGAAAGCTTCAGGAGGAAATAGTAATCAGGCAAAAAGAAGAGCTGGAGCAGATTACCAAAGAGATCACACAGCTTAATGTATCACTCGAGAAAAAGATTGAAGACCGCACCAAGATGCTGAGGGAAACCCTGTCGGCATTAGAGCAATCGAAGCTGGAATTAAGCGATGCGTTAAAAACCGAAAAAGACCTGGGTGAGATGAAATCTAAATTCGTATCAATGGCTTCACACGAATTTAAAACGCCGCTCAGCACCATTTTATCCTCCTCTTTTTTATTGGAAAAATATAACGACCTTAACGAGCCCGGTAAAAGGATCAAGCATATCAACCGCATTAAACATGCTGTAAATGATATGAAAATGATTCTCGATGACTTCCTTTCGCTGGATAAACTGGATGAGGGTATCGTGCAGGCAAAGCCCGAACAGCTAAGTGCAGCCGCCTGTTTTGAGGCCTTAAATGATGTGGTTCATGAAATGTCGGTTCACTGCAAAACCGGTCAGCTGATTCAAACAGATTTCAGGGGAGGCGGGTCGGTTGTTATAGATGAGCGATTACTTAAAAATGTATGCATCAACCTGCTCTCCAACGCCATTAAGTTTTCTCCGGAAAACAGCACGATCGATTTAACCTGTGATATTAACCCGGAAGAACTGGTGCTTTCAATTGAAGACCGGGGCATAGGCATTTCAGAAGAAGACCAGGCTCATTTGTTTGAGCGTTTTTTCAGGGCCAGAAATGCGGTAAACATCCAGGGTACCGGATTGGGTTTAAACATCATATTACGCTATATAGAACTAATGAATGGATCTATCGAATATAAAAGCGAACTGGAAAAAGGCTCTGTTTTCACCATACATATCCCTCAATAACCCCTAAAGCCCGTGATGAAAAAAATTCTTGTAATAGAAGATAACGACGAAGTAAGAGATAACATTGCTGAAATACTGGAACTGTCCAACTACTGCGTTATTACTGCCGAAAATGGCAAACTGGGCACAGAAATAGCTATGGAGCAAGTACCCGACCTGATCATCTGCGATATCATGATGCCGGTATTAGATGGCTATGGAGTGGTATACCTGTTGAATCAACATCCTAAAACCAACAGCATCCCTTTTATTTTTTTAACAGCAAAGTCGGAAAAAACAGACTTCCGGAAGGGCATGGAACTAGGCGCTGACGACTACATTACCAAGCCGTTTGAAGGAATAGAACTGCTGAAAGCCGTAGAGATGAGGCTACATAAGTCAGAAGCTGTAAAACAGCAGCTGGCACGCGACATTGAAGGGGCCGACTCATTCAATAACTTTCTGACCAATGTAAAAAATGTAAATCATATACCCCTGGTCTCTGAAGACAGGGAAGTATATAATTATAAAAAGAAGCAGCAGATTTATGCCGAAGGACAAAGACCCAGGGCGGTGTATTATGTGAAAAGCGGCAAGGTAAAAACCTTTAAATCGAATAACGACGGGAAGGAGCTGATAACAAATGTATTAAGCAAGGGCGACTTCCTGGGCTACACTTATATTCTTGAAAATATAGTTTACCGGGAAAGCGCGGAAGTGTTGGAAGATGCCGAAATAATGATCATCCCTAAAGATGATTTTTTGGTTTTGATGTCGGCCGACATGCAGGTTGCCCGCCAGTTCATAAAGCTGATTACACACAATGTGCTGGAAAAAGAAGAAAGCCTGTTGAATATTGCTTACAATTCATTACGAAAAAAAGTAGCGTACCAGTTGGCAATAATGCTTGATAAGTTTAAGGAAGAATTACCGGATACAACAGAAATCAGGTTATCAAGAGATAACCTGGCCCAGGCTACCGGAATTGCTACTGAATCACTGATCAGGACCCTCTCAGACTTTAAGGCAGAAAAACTGATTGATATAAAAGGGGGAAGTATTGTTATACTCAATGAAAGCAAATTAAGAAACCTGCCTTATTAGATTCGGATCAGGGATTATTGGTGATTTCTTCGCCTGCATTGTTTTGCTGCTGCAGCGTCCAGTTATCGGTTAGCAAAGTTGCTACCCATACATTTCCGCTTTTTCTGAAAACTTCCGTTCTGAGACCAAAACAGGCAAAGCTGTTTCCCAATTCGGCAACAGTAATATCACTATGAATATCAACAACTCCTTCCCCGGGAAGATCCATAAACTTATCCTTTACCGGGCAATGCTTTTTACCCGGGGCAGTTGTATTGTTCTCTCCCATTTTATAAAGCTCAATTTTCAGAAAAGGATAACAGGATGAAAAGAAATTCTTTACATCCTCCGGTCGGGTGCTTTCCGAAATATATAGTTGCATTTTAGCCAAGATGGTGTAAAACTAATTTTTACCGGTTAGGAGGCTTATGATAAAACTCAATTCAAATAATGATCCTGGTCAATATTACCGTAACATCTCACAAAGTTGCCTGCCATCTTTTTAACTGGCCTGGCATAAACGTCCATTCTGGAGTTACAACCGGCTGAACATCATCGGCGGGGTACCATGGACTGGCGGGATTGCCGGGATTCTTAACTATATGTATATCCTGTGCAGGCATATAGCTTTGCGCCAACATAAACCAGCGGTTCCCCCGCTTATTTACGGCTACATCCATAACAATCATCGCATGACCCGGGAAGCCTCCTTTTATGAATACATCTCCCGGCTCTACACTGCTGAGAGCGGCCGGACGAAGTTGTTTTTCAAGCGATGCAGTACCACACATTCCAAATACCCGGTCAAGATACGCCTGGAAGCGGGCTCTATTATTATTTTCCTTCCACTCATATTTTTTACCAAGGTTATCGCTGAAAACAATAGCAGAAAAAAGCTTTTGATCGAAAAGAAATTCGGCCCTGAGCCGCATCACGGCATCTGCACATTGCTGCAGATCTTTGTTCCCAACCGACAGATCAATAACAGCGAATTGTGCGTCCTGATTGGGTTTCAGGCTACCATTGTACAGGTACACTTCTTTACCAGGTTTTAATGCCAATTCCCTTAACCAATACCCAAAGGAGCCTTCCTTACAGGTAAGTCGCTTGAAGCCATCGGGTACCGGGATAGCATTTACATTATCATACACTTCAACATTATTAACTGATGCAGTGGCGGAGACAGCTTTTTCCTGCTCTGCTTTTATTTGATTACAGCCAATTAAGAAAAGCAGGCTCCACATGTGTAATGTCATAAAAGATTTTTTTGAAATAAAGACACGGTTATGCATGTATTCCATAGCGGCAGCAACATTATTTACAATGTACTTGGATGAAAATCAATACTAAAAAGTCTTTAAAAACGTTTATAATATATATATCGAAAACAATAGCTACATTTACCCTCTGTCAGGTTCAGGAATAATCACCCACACCGTTTATGAGTAATCCTTCTTCAATACTTCAATGCCATACTGAACCGATTCATATTCTTGGAAAGATCCAGGACCGGGGATTCCTGATCGGAATAGAGAAGGATAAAGAACAGATCACCCATGTAAGTGAAAACGTAGATGTGCTGTTATCAATTAACGCCAATGACATTATTGGAAGACATTGTAAAATTTTAGATCAGCTCATTACCGGCGCCGGGTTTTCTTTCTCCCGTTATGCGGCCTCGCTGTGCAAAGGTGATGAAAGCTTACCCAGTCATTACCCTGTTGTCACCTGCAATGATGCCAGCTATTACCTGGTTCATTCTTTTAGCAGCAATTACCTGATATTCGAAACAGAACCCGTTTTACAGGAAGGCGATGTGTCGGATAAAATATTTGAAATAGTGGATACTGTTATCGGCCAGAACGCCATTGCCGACATTATGGACGCTGCTGTTTCGGAGATAAAGCGGATCACCGGTTTTGAACGGGTAATGGTATACCAGTTTCATAACGACGGAAGCGGGCAGGTGGTTGCAGAGGCCATCGACCTCTCGATGGAGCCCTTCATGGGGCTGCGTTATCCTGAAACGGATATACCAAGGCAAGCCCGGGAACTCTATAAAAAGAATCATATCCGGCTGGTACATGAAGCGGGTGGAGCTACGCCGCCTGTCATTTCGTTAACGCCCGCCCCCCTTGATCTTACCTATTCTGTTTTACGCGCGGTATCTCCCACACATATTGAGTATTTAAAGAACATGGGGGTTGTGTCCAGCTACAGTGTATCTATAATGGACGACAATATGCTATGGGGCCTTGTTTCATGCCATCACAGCTCCCGCAAGATCATAGACTATAAAGTTCGGCAGGCAACTTTGCTTATAGCCAAAGTAATGATGTCGCGGATCTCCGAAAAGTTAAAAGATATTTCCAAACAGGCCGAACGTAAATATACAGCCAGCTATTCCAAACTGCAGGAGCTGATCATACAGGAGCATCATTTTAAATCGAGCCTGAACAAGGGATTGCAGCACCTGCTGCAAACTACCGGCGCATCTGGCTTTGCGATGATGTTCGACGGCCAGCTGTATACCTATGGCCTTGTACCTGAGAGAGACCAGATACTATCCGTCATCGAATGGCATAAAGCGAGGCGTATCTATGGCTTGTATTATACACAACAGTTTTCGCAGGAAGATAAAAAAGCCGGCGAGTATTATAAAAAAGCCAGTGGTATATTAATAGCCCCGCTTGCTGTAGAAGGCGGATACCTGGTATGGTTTAAAAAAGAAAACCGGTATGTGGTTCAGTGGGCCGGCAACCCGCATAATAAAGATACACAACCGGTAAAGGGCAATCAGCAGCTGCAGCAATATGTACCCAGGAAATCATTCGCCGTTTGGCGGGAAAATATTACCCGGCAATCAGAAAGCTGGACCAACGAAGAAATCAGTTCGGCCCAGCGTGTGGCGCTACTGATCGACTCTTCTTTCGAAAAGGAAAGAAAGCAGTTATCAGACTACAATAGCAAGCTCAACCGTATTACCAAGGATCTTGAATTTTTCAGCTATACTGTTTCTCATGATCTGAAAACACCGCTCACCGTAATCAGGTCGTATGCACAGCTGTTATTGCTGGCAGGTGATTCTATGAGTCCTAAAGAAAAGGAGATCACCAAAAAGATCATGACAAGTGTTGACAAGATGACCGAAATGATATCGGGTGTCAACCAGCTTACACGCATCAATAAAAATGAGATCACATTTAAGGAAGTAGACGTTTCTAAACTCATTAAAGACATTGTAAGCGATCATACCATTGCACATGAGTACTATAAAACAAAGATTGTAATTGGCAACACGCCCCAGATATTCGGAGATCATCATCTTATTTATCACTGCTTCTCCAATATAATAGGGAATGCTTTAAAATACAGCTCCAAAGCAAGCAACCCCAGGGTTGAGATCACTGGTTTTCAAAAAGACACCTATACCTGTTATAAGATATTGGATAACGGCATTGGAATTCCACCCGAAGATCATGCCCATATATTCGACCTGTTTAACCGTTGCCAGAATGCCGGTGAATTCGAAGGATCGGGCATAGGGCTTCCCATTGTACAAACGATACTGGAAAAACATAAAGGCTATGCCTGGTGCATCAGTAACCTGGGCGAAGGAACAGCCTTCTACCTGGTCTTTCAAAACACGCCATCTTAAATGATCAGTAATACTATTAAAAAAGCAACCGCCCCGTTACATGCGCAGCTGGAACAGGCAATGTTTTCGGCAGCTATCATGAACGGGAGTTTCAGCTTATCTGATTACAACACCGTGCTGCGCGTGAATTATTTCGTGCATCATTTGATAGAACCTGTCATCTTCTCGGCGTTGAAAGAAAAAACAGGAAAGAAAATCGATTTACACCAAAGAGAGAAACTACCCGCTCTTAAAGAGGACATGCATAGTTCCCATATCAACCTTTCCGAAGATGCGCACATATCAGTTCATGGCTCTGCCTTTACCAATGAAAGCGAAGCTTTAGGTGCCTTATATGTTCTGGAAGGCGCTACTTTAGGCGGGCAGGTAATTATCAGGCAACTCAAAAAGAACCCCTTGTTCGCTTTGCTTCCGCTAGCTTATTATAATGTTTATGCAGAACAGACGGGTACCTTGTGGAAACAGTTCCTGGAAGTCTTGAATCAATGTGAAGATGATACAAGCACGCTGCTGGGCGCCCAAAAAGTATATGAGCTCTACCTTAAGGCCACTCAAGAAATCAAGAAAGTATAAGCGGCATATTTACCGCCAGATAGTCTATCATCCAATTCCAATAATTTTGCCGAGACGATTAAAATTCGCGAATGGCAAAAAGAGAAAATTATATCAGCTGGGATGAATACTTTATGGGAGTAGCATTGCTTTCGGGCAAACGTAGCAAAGATCCCTCTACCCAGGTGGGCGCCTGCATTGTAAATACTCAAAATAAAATTGTAGGAGTTGGGTATAACGGCCTGCCCATTGGCATCAGCGACGATGAATTTCCCTGGCAAAAACAGGGCAGTTTCCTCGACACCAAATATCCCTATGTATGCCACGCAGAGTTGAATGCCATCCTCAACAATATAGGCATCAGCCTGCACGGGTGTAAAATATATACCGCACTTTTCCCTTGTAACGAATGTACCAAGGCCATTATTCAGGCCGGTATTGGAGAAGTTATTTACCTCTCGGATAAATATGCAACACAGGACAGTTTTATCGCTTCGAAGAAAATGTTGGAAAAGGCGGGCATTACAATGAGGAAAATGGAAGCACAACAAAAGCATATAGAGCTTTCATTTGAGGAAGGCGATGTTTAATACTTAGCCGGCTAAAAATTCCACTGTATTCAGTTCATTATCGAACAATACAAACCTGGCGTCGTATCCCGGCTTAATAAATCCTATACGATCATCCATTTTTAAAGCTGTTGCTACGCGGCTGGTAGCCATTTCAACAGCTTCCTGTAAGGTCACATGGAGATGTGCCACAGCGTTTTTAACAGCATCAGGCATTGATATAGCAGCGCCCCCTAAATTACCGGCACCATCGCGGTAATACCCGTCTACCATTTTTATACTCAGGTTTTCCCAGTCAAACACCTGTTTTTTCCTTCCCAGAAAAGCGGCATCAGATAATAATATCAGCTTATTGCCTTTTTGCTTATAGGCCACTCTTGCAGCAGCATAATGGCAATGGCCTCCATCCAGGATTATAGGCGCATATACCTCGTCGTTATCGAATATAGCACCCACCAGGCCGCACTCCCGGTGCCCCATCTGGTTCATCGCATTATATAAGTGCGTTACCAGCCGAATACCTTTTGAAAAATAATACTGCGCCTGATCATATGTAACAGCAGTATGTCCTATGGCTACATTCATCCCGCTATCCAGCAATAATTGTAACTGGTCGTCCGTAAAGCATTCGGGAGCTATTGTAATAATCTTAATCACATCCTTACCCAATGCAATGATCTGTTTTAATTCTTCATCAGTCGGCCTGCGAATAACAGCAGCCGGATGCGCGCCCCGTTTGTCTGCATTTATGAAAGGGCCTTCCAGATGCATACCTAATACCCCTGGTTGTTGCTGCATAAAGTTTTTAACCACTTCAATAGCTTTCAAAATTGTTTTAAAATCGGAAGAGATTAATGTGGGCAGTATATAACCGGTACCATGATCGGTACTGGCCTGGTACATATCCTGCAAAGAAGCCTCGGATAACTCTTTGGAAAAATAAAGATCATAACCGCCATTCGGCTGTATATCGATAAAGGAGGGTGCAATATTTTTGCCCGCGGCATCTATTACCGGAACGCCATCAGGCAAAGCAGTGCCTATTTCCGATATCTTCCCATTTTCAATAAGAATGGAAGCTCCTTCTATAATTTCAGCGCCGGTAAAAATGGTAGCATTGATAATTGCCTGCTGCATGATCAGATTTTCAGCAAACATAATAAAGTTATCGGCCTTAATTGCCGATTCTTAATAATGTTGCAGCTGCCATGCCTGCTGTTTCTGTTCGCAAGCGGGTAGGTCCTAAGGTAACCGGCTGATAGCCGTTGCTCAAGGCCGTTGCAATTTCTTCTGAGGTGAAGTCGCCTTCGGGCCCGATTAAAATGATAGAAGACAACAAGGAATGTTTTAGCGGCAGCCTATCGGTTTCAATACAATGAGCAATGTACCTATTAGAGGCAGGCGCAAGCTCAGGATTAGCAATGAGTTGACCAAATTCAACCGGGGCATTCATTTGCAGGAGCCAGGTTTGCTGGCTTTGCAGCATGGCGCTTACCAGTATATTTTGAAGGCGCTCTTCTTTAAACTTTTGTTTTTCGGTTCGTTTGGTAATAAGTGGGATTACCCTGCTTACACCCAGCTCTGCGGCTTTTTCGAGGAACCACTCAAAGCGACTGGTATTTTTGGTGAGGGCAATCGCAATAGTTACTTCCGAACCTTTCTTTTCTTGGGACTCTATAAAATCAACCGACACCTGACAGTGTTTCCGGTGATCGTTAACAATAGTAGCAGTAATCAGGTGCCCTTTTCCGTCGGTTAGATGCATTTGATCGCCCACTTTCATCCTCAATACCTGGATCGCATGTTTGGAGTTGGTTTCATCCAATGTTATGGTTACGACTGGTCTTTTCCTTATCTCTTTTTTTGCAATAGCAGCAGGTTCATTAGTTGCCTCAGCGCTTGCCTTCTCATCATTTCCAGCTTCAGGCGATGGATATTTAACATTGATACCGGGCTGATCCGCTGCTAAGTTCACTCCTGTGAAAATACCTTCATCGCTTTCCGATATCTTCGAACTAAGCCCAAGTTCCTGTATATAAAAATAAGGTAACAAATTCCTGATTAAAATCTGATTGGATTCTCTCTACTATGATCTATGAACCATGATCTATGAACCATGATCTGTAAGCTCTCTAAAACGGCGCTTCATCCAGCTCATCATCGCTCATATTGTTCATCTTGCTTTGCGCCTGGAAGAGTCTTGCGCCGGCTCCGCCACCATCCGCATCATCATTTACGGGACGCCAGGTACCGCCACCCAATCCAATAGCATTATAAGGATCATCGTCCCAGGCAATGAACTTTTGTATATGTAGCAAAGCCTTTAACTTCACTGTTTCCAGTGAACCGTTACGGTGCTTGGCAATCTTTACCTCGGTTAAACCCTTTTGGTCTTCTCCCTCCGAATTGGTATTGATATCGTAATAATCCGGACGGTACAGGAACATAACCATATCCGCATCCTGCTCAATGGCGCCCGATTCACGAAGGTCACTCAACTGAGGTACCCTGCTCCCTTCTTTGGTTCCCCGCTGCTCCACCGCACGGCTTAACTGCGAAAGGGCGATGATAGGAATATTCAGCTCTTTGGCCAATCCCTTCAGGTTACGGCTGATGGTGCTGATCTCCTGCTCGCGGTTTCCATTTTTATTATCTCCTCCGCCACTCATCAACTGTAAATAGTCGATGATCACCATACCGATATTATGTTTGTTTTTAAGCTTACGGCATTTGGCACGTAGCTCAAATATGTTTAAGGCTGCTGTATCATCAATAAAAAGAGGGGCCTGCGATAATCGTTGTATCCCTTTGGTATACAACTGCTTCATCTCGTGCTCTTCCATTTTACCACGGGCAATTTTTTCCAGCATGATCTCGCTTTCGGCCGACAATACACGCTGTACCAGCTGGGCGGCGCTCATCTCCAAAGAGAAAAAGGCAACCGGCGTTTGCTTCAACGGATTCATAATGGCGTTGCGCGCCAGGTTTAGCGCGAAGGCTGTTTTACCCACAGCCGGCCTTGCCGCCAGGATGATCAGGTCACTGTTCTGCCAACCATAGGTTACTTTATCCAAAGGTTTAAAACCACTGGGAACGCCCGTTACATCTTCGTTGCGGTGGCGCAAATCTTCGATACGCTTTATGGTATCAACCAATACGGAGTCGATGGATTGCATCGTACTCTTCATATGCGAGTTGGTAATTTCAAAAAGCTTGGATTCTGCATCGTCCAGCAGGTCGAAAACATCAGCACTGTCTTCGTAGGCATCCGTCAATATTTCCCCGCTGATCCGTATCAGCTCACGCTGAATAAACTTCTGCATGATGATACGCGCGTGCGACTCTACGTTGGCAGCGGATACCACGGTATTTGTAAGCTTGGTTACATAGTAAGGACCGCCCACCATCTCCAGCTCTTCCTTCATACGCAACTCTTCCACTACGGTAAGAATATCAATCGGCTGGCTTTTATTTGCTAAAGACTGTATGGCGCGGAAAATGCGCTGGTGCGCATCCACGTAAAAACATTCAGGATTCCGGATAGTTTCAATTACGGCATCAAACGCACCCTTTTCCAGCATAATGGCACCCAAAACCGCCTCTTCCAGCTCGCGTGCCTGCGGTGGTACTTTGCCATACATCATTGTGCCCATATCTACAGCGCTTCCTGCTGTCCTTCTTTTCTGTTTCCTGTCTTTATTTAAATTTATAGGGTCCATTTGTTCAGTTCATAAGATAAAAGGTCCTGTCATCAGTTATTACCAACGATTCGGCGGGTGCAATCCTACTTGTAATTCTGTTAATTAATTAGTTGAGGTGTACTTACCCTTTGAAATCAAAAGGCGAATTTAGACCCGAAAAAGGGTAGAAAAAAATCTTTATTTCCAAACATTTTCCGTACACGAAAACACAGGTTATACACATTTTGACAGATCAGCTATCTCATATAGTGTACATGCCGGTTAAATTGTCATAAAAAAAATTTTATACATGTGTTACGAAATGATGTTTTTGATCGTCTTATAAAAAATCAAAGCGGTTTATTAAGCGCACGCATGAGAACGTATAACCGGGTGCTTTTTTTAACCAGCAAAATTTACCCATGAAGAAAACAATTTGTTTTATCGCCGTTGCCAGCCTGCTGCTGACTACTGTTAGCTTTTGCAAAAACGATAAACAAGAAGTGAAAGAAGAATCTGGAAAAATCCGATACACCCACCCTATTCAACCGGCTGCTATCGCAGCCCACACGGATTTTTCTTTCATTTTTTTAAATTCTTTAAATGGATGGGCTGAGCAATTGGATTGAGCTCACCATCTTCCAGCAAAAAAATACTTAAAGTAACTCAAATTAAGAACTCACCATTAACAAACCACTCCCTGGTATAATTTGGTACCGGGGAGTTCCTTTTTCTTTCGGGTTACACGTACCCATTACCCTCTAAACTTTAAACATTGCGTATCTTTGCGCACCCCGGGGGGGTTCTTCGGGCAAAATTTGTTATTTAAGATGACCATTTCTTACAATTGGCTAAGCGAGTACCTGCCTGCCGCACCGGCGGGTGGATTGGAAAAAGTGCAACCTGAAAGGCTCAGCCAGATTTTGACATCTATCGGGCTGGAGGTAGAAGCGGTAGAACATTACGAATCGCATCAAGGAGGGCTGAAGGGCCTGGTAGTAGGTGAAGTACTTACCTGCGAAAAGCACCCGAACGCTGATAAGCTGAAATTAACCACGGTAAATACCGGGGCTTCAGAGCCTTTAAAGATAGTTTGCGGGGCACCCAATGTTGCCGTGGGGCAAAAAGTAATAGTAGCGCCTGTTGGCGCCACCATTTACCCGCTTAATGCGGAACCGGTAACGATGAAAGCCGCTAAAATACGCGGGGAAGAAAGCCAGGGCATGATTTGCGCCGAAGACGAAGTAGGCCTGGGCAACTCGCATGAAGGAATACTGGTATTGCCCGAAAATTCAAAACCCGGAACACCGGTTGCCGAGTTATTTAATATTTATACAGATACGATATTTGAGATAGGCCTTACCCCGAATCGTATGGATGCAATGAGCCATTGGGGTGTAGCCAGGGATGTATCCGCTTACCTGGCACATCATGACAAAAAGAATGGTGGTCCCAGGCTTCCGGCTATAAAGGCGCTTCCTGCATTTAAAGGCAAAAATCCGCTTGAAGTTACCGTGGAAAATACCGCTGCCTGCCCGAGGTATAGTGGCATTTCTATCAATAATGTAACCATAGCTCCCAGCCCTCAGTGGTTGCAGGATAAGTTGAAAGCTATCGGGCTTAAACCTATCAGCAACATCGTTGACATTACCAATTTCATATTGCACGAAACCGGGCAGCCATTGCATGCCTTTGATGCAGACCGGATCTCGGGCGGAAAAGTTATTGTAAAAAACCTGCCGCAGGACACTCCTTTTATTACGCTCGATGGTAAAGAAAGAAAGCTGAACAGTTATGACTTAATGATTTGTGACGCCAATGGCGGTATGTGCATCGCTGGTGTTTACGGCGGCCTCGGTAGCGGTGTTACGGAAGCCACTAAAAATATTTTTCTTGAAAGCGCCTGCTTTGATGCTGTTACCATCCGTAAAACCTCATTTGCTCATGGTTTAAGAACAGATGCAGCCACACGGTTTGAAAAAGGCACCGATATTTCAGCAACGGTTAATGTTTTGAAACGGGCAGCCGGGCTCATCCTGGAACTATGCGGTGGCGAAATAGCGTCAAATATCATTGACATCTACCCTGAAGAAAAACCCAAAACGTCGGTTACGCTTAAATACCACTACCTTAAAAAGTTAAGCGGCAAAAATTATCACCCCGATGCGGTAAAGAAAATTTTGACAGCCCTGGGATTTGTGGTTGAAAAAGAAGATATAGACTCTCTTAAAATAGCAGTTCCGTACCATAAGCCAGATATCAGCCTGCCCGCCGATATCGTAGAAGAAATATTACGTATTGACGGGCTGGACAATGTCAGCATTCCCACTTCCATTACCATGACCCCGGCCGTGGAAGAAAACAGGGATGCAGAAGTATTAAAAGAAAAGGCAGCTAACTACCTGGCGGGACTTGGTTTTAACGAAACATTGACCAACTCCATCACCAACAAAGCCTACTTTAGCGAAGCGGAACTGGCCGGTGTGGTAAAGATGAAGAATAGCCTGAGCGCAGAGTTGAACATCATGCGTCCGAAAATGCTGGAGACAGGCCTGGAAGTGCTGGCGCATAATCTTAACCGGAGAAATGAAAATCTCCGTTTGTTTGAATACGGGAAAACCTATGCCATTAATAATAAAGGCGGGTTTGAGGAACCGGAGCATCTCTGTATTTATCTTACAGGCAAAAAACAGGCAGATGCATGGAAAGGAAAAGGCGCCCCGAATGATTTTTATACCCTCAAGGGAACCGTTGAAAAGGTACTGGCATTGGCGGGCATTACCAGGGTTAGTTTTGATGAGGCCGATAATGCACAGTTACAATATGGCCTGACTGTTATGGCTGAAAAGGAAATAATAGGCCATATCGGGCTGGTAGACAAAAAAATGCTGGAACGATTTGACATCAGGCAACCCGTATTTTTTGCAGATCTCAGCTGGGACCTGATTCTCAGGAAATCAAAAGCTGACAAAGTGCAGTTTAAGCCGCTTTCTAAATTCCCGGCGGTGCAAAGGGATATAGCAGTGATTATACCGAAAGATTTAAAATATGCGGCGGTTGAAGAACAGGTGAAAAAACTGAACCTTAAAAAGCTGCAGTCTGTTCAGCTGTTTGATGTGTTTGAAAGCGAGAAGCTCGGCGCCGGTAAAAAATCCATTGCGGTGAACTTCACCTTTATAGATGAAGAAAAAACACTGACCGATGGTGAAATAGATGGTTGGATGAAAAAGATCATGCAAAGCCTGGAAAAGGAATTACAGGCTGAGATCAGGAAGTAATTTTATAGGTAAACTTTTTACCTTCAACTTTAAACTTCTCCCATGTCGCAGGTTTTGGAAGATAAAATAAAGCAAATACAGGAGAAATTGCAATTGCTGGCAAAGCAGCATGCAGCCGTAAAAAAGGAAAACCAGTCTTTAAAAGAAGCGCTGGCCGAAGCCCGGCTGCAATTTAATGAAGCGGCCGATGTAGCCGAAGCCTTACAGCATCAGCTGGATGCCAAAAAGTACAGCCAGGCGATGATGAACCCGGAAGAAAAAAAGGCTTTTGAAAAAAAGATCAACGGCTATATCAAAGAAATCGATAAATGTATTGCGTTATTAAGTGTGTAGGAAGAAGTTCATGGTCGACAGATCATAGCTTATAGCCGATTCACTTACTCATCTTCACCATTCACTATTCACCATTTCGTTATCATGCAAGAAAATCTTATTCCAGCCAATATCAATATAGCCGACAGGATCTACCGCGTGCAGATGTTACCCGAAGATGAACAGGTAGTTCGCCAATCGGTACGCATCATCAATGATAAAATTGTTGAGTTCAAAACTAAGATACCCGGCAAAGACATGCAGGATTATATATCTATGGTATTAGTTTGGTTTGTAACCGAAAGTAAGAATAAAAATGTGTCTATCGCCGACGAAAATCACCTCTTAAGCAAACTGGATCAGATTGAATCATTAATTGACAATGAACTGCAATAATGATCCCGGGAAAACAGGTCTTACCTCTTCTATTCGGGTAGCTGAAACAGCCCGTCTCCGGAGTCCGGTTGGTCAAATAGCAAATCTCGAATCCCAAATACCAAATTTATTTTTATCTTCGCCCACTACCCATCCCCCTGGTTGGGTATTTTTTTGATATTTAGAATTATAGAACCATTTTTCGAAAGAAAAAACAAATGACTTTTAATGGAACCCACAATAATTATTGTAGCAGCAGTGGCCCTGGTGTTGGGCATAGTGGCGGGTAAATTTATTTTCGCTAAAAACACACAACAAAAAATCGATGAAGCCAGTTTAAGAGCGCAAACCATTGTAAAAGAAGCAGAACTTAATGCCGAAAACATAAGGAAAGAAAAAGAGTTGCAGGCTAAAGAAAAATTTGTTTCCTTAAAATCTGCCCACGATAAAGAAGTAAATGAGCGCAACAGAAAACTGGCAGAAAGTGAGAACCGCATCAAACAAAAAGAACAGTCTTTAAGCCAAAAGGAAGCCAACCTGGAAAAGCAGGTAAAAGACAATGATGTAATCAAAGATAACCTGAACAAACAGATCGAGGTAGTTAATAAAAAACGTACTGAGCTGGAAAAACACCAGGAGGAACATATTCGCCGCCTGGAAAAAATCGCCGGCCTTACTGCCGACGAAGCCAAAACACAACTGATAGAAAGCCTTAAAAACGAGGCTCATACACAGGCCATTGGCATGCAGCAGGAAATTATTGATGAAGCCAAACAAAAAGCCAATAAAGAAGCCCGTAAAATCATTATACAAACGATACAGCGCACTGCCGCAGAGCAGGCTATCGAAAATGCCATAACGGTATTCAACCTGGAAAGCGACGAAGTAAAAGGCCAGATCATTGGAAGGGAAGGACGTAATATCCGCGCCTTGGAGGCTGCAACAGGTGTAGACCTGATAGTTGATGACACACCCGAAGCCATCCTGTTATCCTGTTTTGATCCCCTGCGCCGTGAAATTGCACGGCTAAGCCTACAACGCCTGGTAACTGACGGCCGTATTCACCCTGCGCGCATTGAGGAAGTGGTGGAAAAAACCCGCAAGCAAATTGAAGAGCAGGTAATGGAAATAGGTGAGCGTACGGTTATCGACCTGGGCATACATGGTTTACATAAAGAGCTGGTTAGAATGGTAGGGCGTATGCGTTACCGTTCGTCTTATGGCCAGAACCTGCTGATGCACAGCCGCGAAACAGCCAATCTTTGTGCTACCATGGCAGCAGAGTTAGGATTAAATCCAAAACTGGCTAAACGCGCGGGCTTATTACACGATATTGGTAAAGTGCCCGATGAAGAAAGTGAATTGAGCCACGCATTGCTGGGGGCTAAACTGGCTGAAAAATACGGCGAAAATCCTGCCGTTGTAAATGCCATTGCCGCGCACCACGATGAAGCAGAAATGCAGTACGTGATCTCCCCTATCGTACAGGCCTGCGATGCCATAAGCGGCGCACGCCCAGGCGCACGTCGTGAGATCATGCAGCAGTACCTGCAGCGCATCAAAGACCTGGAGAACCTGGCAACCAGCTACCCCGGCGTAGAAAAAGCTTATGCCATACAGGCCGGCCGTGAATTGCGCGTTATCGTTGAGTCTGATAAAGTAACCGACCAGGATAGCGATAAACTGTCGTTTGAGATCGCCCAAAAGATCCAAACGGAAATGACCTTCCCCGGACAGATCAAAGTAACCGTGATCCGTGAAAAAAGAGCGGTGAACGTAGCAAGATAATCATACAACCAGAGATATTACAGCCGGTTACCTGTAAGGTGCCGGCTGTTTTGTTTCCGGGGCGCTTATAGAATAAAACTAATACTTGTTGCAATCTACCGGACGCCAACCCGTCGTATTACTTAATCTCTTGCTAAGGGATACCTGGTTTTGTCAAAGTTTAATATTACTTTATCACGCATCTGGCATTATTAACCTCACCGGGCAGTACTTTTGATTTCATAAATCTATTTTTAATGAAGCGTTTTTTCTCCCTGGCAATTGGTATCCTTATCCTGACGAACCTAAACGCACAATGGGGAGGAAGCGGCATGGGCGCAGGACGTCCCGGCAGCGGCGCTATGCGGGATCACGGCGACAGGCCAGGGGAGCCTAACGGGCAGTTCAAAAATCTGCCATCCGGTAATTTCTTTATAGCTGAATTAAAGGATGGATCTAATACAACCGGGAGCGGCGTAATAAAATTTAAAAGCAACCTTGCTACTGTAGAAATAAAGACAGCGGAGGGTAAAGAAGTCATTTATACGCCTTCCCAGCTCAACAAGCTAAGTCGCAACGGGCGTGGAGGTAAGGAAGAGTTGATCAATTTTAATAATAAATACTGGCTTAGCAAACTCAATAGGAATGTGGAACAGTTTTACCAGGCTGAAGGCGACGACGAACTGGTTTTTATAAAAGAAAAGGATCAATTCAGGATAGCGACCAAAGAAGATGTCATCGATTTGGTAAAAGAAAATAAAGAGGCTTATAAGCAGGCAAAGAAGGGGCATGTTAAAAAATCTTTACTGGCTTATATCGGCGAGCCGCAGCCCGGGCACAACGAGTTCAGGGAAATGCGTGAGAATATAGACGTAGAAAAGGCCGAGAAAAAAAAGCAGCTGTTTAACCAATAACCATCCTTCCCCGTTGTATCTTACTATCGTCTCCGGATGATATATAGGGGTACCGGTTCTTTGTTACCGAAACCTCAACATTTCATTTTCTACCAATAGTGTTAAGTAATAAGCTTCCGACCTGTAGAAAAAATTAGTTTTTCTGCTATTCGCAAAAATGCCTTTGATAGGATTCGGAAATACTGAAGTCATATTGGCTACAAAAAAATAAAAATTGTCCCAATCTTCCCGGGCTATATGAATGCTTTCCCCGGCAGGTTCATGAAGCCGCGATAAAGAGGTTTGCAAGAGTATTTGCTCCATTCCATTACCGGCCCTTTGCATTTCCTTTTTTAAATCTTTCACCAGCAAAGGCTTTACATCGGCCAACAAGGGGTGTTGAGAATGCGCAGCCACCAACCGTGCCAGGTGATATAAAATAATAGGGGTGCTTTGGTAATGCGGCGAGGTGTAATGCGGGCGTTTTATATGTTTTCGGGCAATCAACATGTCTTTCATCAGCCGTATGGTAGCGCTGTCATATCTGTTTAACTCAAGCTGGTTATCGAGCACCAACCGCATCCCGTTAGCCTGCACACAGATATCAAAGTCTACCGGCATATTTTTGCCGAACCACGTAGAATAAGCCGGCACGTTTTTGTACCTTCTGAAAGTATTCCGGATTCTTCTCTTCTGCCCGTTGGCATTTTCGGCCATCAGCTTTTTTACGGCCCGCTTCAGGCTATCGCTGAATTCGGCAGACAGGTACAAGATGGCGGTATCATCCAAGTCGTCGGGTATAATATATTTTTTCCGTCGGGAAAAATAGCGGCTATTGGGAAAATGGCGGGAAGGGTTTGTTTGCCAGAAATTATACACCGGCCGCCCATCCTTATTCTGATATCTGTAATAATTGGCAATTGCTTTTGCTGCCATCGCATCTACGACAGCCTGGTTCTTTACCGATAATTGTTCCCGTATGCTTTTCAGCGTCCAAATAATTAATCCCGTAAAAAAGATATTATCGTCCTCCTTTACCGGCTTTTTCCTTGATAAGTAAACTCTCTGGGAAGGAAATATCCCTGCAGGATAATTGGTGTCTGCTCCCGTTGCCTGTAATTGACTAATGCGCAGTATTAAAGAATCAATATGCCGATTTTGTGCTGCTACTGTTGTAACCAGGAAAAAAAGAAATAATGTCGGCAATAAACGCATCAAACTTGGTTTAATCATCGCAAAAATAAAGTGTGCTGCTTTATACACTTCAATAAAAGTAAAATCACAAGCATTTAAAAGGCCGCCATCTCTTGCCTGGCGCCTGCTGTTACGCAGTTACCGAAAATTGCCGTAGTTTTGCCCCTCATTTATCCAGACTCTTGCTTGCCCCAAACACAATCGTATTTATGAAGGGCAATAATAAATTTTTAAAAATACTCTTATTAGGCCTCCTCAGTGCAATCGGACCATTTTCTATCGATATGTACCTGCCGGGCTTCCCCAATATCGCCAAAGAATTGCAGACAGATGTTAGCAATGTATCTCTGACTCTTTCCAGCTTTTTCATCGGCATTTCTGCGGGACAGCTTCTATACGGGCCATTATTGGATAAATACGGGCGTAAGAAACCGCTCTATTTTGGCCTCAGCCTGTACATTTTTGCATCACTGGGCTGCGCGGTTTCAGCCACTGTAAATATGCTTATTATTTTCAGGTTCCTCCAGGCTTTAGGAGGCTGTGCGGGCATGGTAGCCTCGCGTGCGATGGTGCGGGACCTCTTTGATGTTAAAGAAAGTGCCAAAGTTTTTTCGCTGTTAATGCTGGTAATTGGCGTTTCTCCCCTGTTAGCGCCCACCATTGGTGGTTATGTAACTGCATCTATCGGATGGCGCTATGTATTTATTATTCTTCTGGCTATTGTACTTCTTATTTTACTGTTGTGCATTTTCCTGTTGCCGGAAAGCAAGCAACCGGCCCCGGATTACTCATTGGCCCCGGCATCTATTCTCAAAAAATTTGCAGCTGTTTTTAAGCAGCCCCAGTTTGTGATTTACACTTTTGCAAGCGCTTTTACAGCGGCGGGGCTATACGCTTATGTAGCAGGTTCTCCGCATGTTTTTATGGAGGTATTTGGCGCCAGCGAAAAGCTGTATGGATGGATATTTGCCATGATAGCCGGCGCGCTGATTGTGGCTACACAGATCAATGCCCAGATCCTCAGGGTTACCTCCAGCGAAAAGATTATTCCCCGCGCGATACTTTTTCAAACAGTTGCCGGCATCCTGCTATTTGTTGGCTTTGCTTATAACTGGTGGGGTATGGCCAGCAGCATTGTCCTTTGCAGCATATTTCTGGCCTGCCAGGGATTTACATTTCCCAACGCCTCGGCACTGGCCTTAGCCCCGTTCGAACAAAATGCAGGCAGCGCATCTGCACTTTTGGGCTGCATTCAAATGGCCACCGGAGCGCTTTCTTCGGCAATGGTCAGCGTTTTTCATGATGCAACTGCCACCCCGCTGGGCCTGGTAATGGGCTTTTGTGCCTTAACAGCATTAACCATACTTTTAACGGGAAAGGGCATTGTGCGGTATCGCGCACGCAAGGCCGAGGTAGAAAAAAGCTCAGTTGACATGATATCAGAACTATAATATAGCAGGCAGAATAAAAACTTTGAGCAACTTGTATTAAAATTTCAAATTTTCTCCTTACCTTTGCAGTCCTTAAAAAAATAAGTTATGAGCAGCGCAATAGCTTTCGTTCACGAGCAATTGACACAGACAAAAAAATTCCCGGCTTTTAAAGCAGGCGATAATATTACTGTAAACTATAAAATTATAGAAGGAAATAAAGAACGTATCCAGTCTTTTAAAGGAGACGTTATTAAAAAACAAGGTAGCGGAGCCACTGCAACCTTCACGGTTAGAAAAATTTCTGACGGCGTTGGTGTAGAAAGGTTGTTCCCTTTTACTTCTCCTAATATCGATTCTATTGTATTGCACAAAGTTGGCCAGGTTCGCAGGGCTAAGCTGTTTTACCAGAGAGAGAGAAGCGGTAAAAGTGCACGTATCCGCGAAAAACGCATGGCTGTTGCCCCTAAAACAGCTGTTGCAGAACAGGCATAATTTAATTACAGATATTTATAAAAATCCTGCCCTATCGGCGGGATTTTTTGTTAAAAGACGCCGATATATAAATATGATTGGGGTTTTTTAAACAACTTCACATCTGTATTTGTATTCTTCTCGTATCTTTGATAACTAATTTTTATTGATCATGACACAAATTCAATTATTAGGCGCTTTGGGTACTAATGAAATAATCATTATTATGGTTATTGTGCTGTTGTTATTCGGAGGCCGTAAAATCCCTGAATTGATGAGAGGTTTGGGTAAAGGCGTACGTGAATTTAACGATGCTAAAGACAATGTTAAAAAAGAGATAGAGGAAAGCGCAAACACTATCACCAGCGAGCCCAAAAGAGCCGAATAAACCGCCCTCCATATTTTTTTACTGACTAACAAAAGCCATCCTTTTGCCAGATTTTATTTCTATTGCCCAATACCACCAGGATTTAAAAGCGGGTAACATATCTTGTTTATCTACAGTTGAAACTTATCTTCAGAAAATAGAAGCTCAAAAGCACCTCAATGCTTTTGTAGAGGTTTATGCTGATGAAGCAAGAAACAGGGCAAAAGAACTGGACCTTCTCAATGCGCCGCAGGGTAAGCTTCACGGCGTAATTGTGGGCATAAAGGATGTGATCTGTCACCAGGGGCATCAGGTTACGGCCGCGTCGAATATATTAAATGGATTTACTTCTATTTTTTCGGCAACGGCGGTAGAGCGGCTCCTGAGCGAAGGCGCTATCATTATCGGCCGGTTAAACTGCGACGAGTTTGCCATGGGTTCAACCAATGAAAACTCGGTGTACGGAAAAGTACTCAATGCAGCTGACGAAACACGCATCTCCGGAGGTTCTTCCGGGGGGTCGGCGGTAGCCGTACAGGCCGGACTTTGTATGGTATCGCTTGGAAGTGATACGGGGGGCTCTGTAAGGCAGCCTGCCGACTTCTGCGGCATTATTGGCCTGAAGCCTACCTACGGGCGTATTTCCCGATATGGATTGATTGCTTATGCTTCTTCTTTCGATCAAATTGGCATTTTTTCTTCTACGGTAACCGATGCCGCCTTACTTTTAGAAGTAATCGCCGGCGCCGATGAATTTGACAGCACCGTATCCAACCAACCGGTACCGTCGTATTCCACGGCGCTTGAAACCGGGAAAAAATACAAGATCGCCTACTTTCCCGAGGCTCTTGCGCATCCGGGCCTTGACCCGGAAATTGCCAGTGCGGTAAAAAGCAAGCTGGCAGAATGGAAAGCAGCAGGTCATACGGTTGAAGAAGTGCATTTTGACCTGCTCGATTATATTGTACCAGCTTATTATATCCTTACAACAGCTGAAGCCACCTCTAACCTGTCGAGGTATGATGGCGTTAAATACGGTTTCAGGGCCAAAGATGCAGGAATTACGGATCTCGACAATTTCTATAAACAGAACCGCTCTCAGGGCTTTGGCTGGGAGGTAAAACGAAGGATCATGCTGGGGAACTTTGTTTTAAGTTCGGGCTATTATGATGCATATTTTACCCAGGCCCAAAAAGTAAGGAGAACTTTAACAAATAAATTATCGTTGATTTTCAAAGACTTCGATTTTCTTTGTTTACCTACTTCACCTTCTGTAGCCTTCAAAATAGGTGAAAAAATGGAAGACCCCGTAGCAATGTATATTGCTGATATCTATACAGTTATGGCTAATTTAACCGGTGTGCCCGGTATTGCAGTGCCCTTATTTTCCCACCCGGGCAACCAAATGCCGTTTGGCCTGCAATTGATGTCCGCTCATTTCAATGAACTATCTTTACTTTCTTTTTGCAACAATATTTTAGAGAATTAAACGTTATTAAGAATTCGAATAAACTACTACAACCAAACCCTATACTTTTAATTGACCTTTTTTAAAAAACATTTTACAAAGAATGATTAATAAAAAACTGGTGGTGAAGCATTATGGAATGGTGATTCTTTTTTCTTCTCTATCTTATATTTCTTTCGGGCAAATAAACCCGCTTGTCATTTCTTCAACAGTCAATAATAATGCCGAGGCAGTTAAGAAAGCTGATCCCAAAGGAGGTTTTAAAAATCTTTTTGAATCTTCAGGTAGCTCATCAGCAAAAACAGCTACTTTAAAGGGCGTTAGCATGGAGCACCTGAACCCGCAGGCGCTAAGCTTTGTACAGGATTATATGGAAAGGCACGCCGATGATTTAAAAGAATTGCAGGCCTGGGGCAAGCCCTATTTTGACATGATGGATGATATCCTCACTCAAAATAATATTCCCAAACAATTAAAATACCTTGCGGTAATTGAATCGAACTTAAAGTCATCTGCGGTATCCTGGGTGGGCGCAGTAGGGCCATGGCAGTTCATGCCTGGTACTGCTACTACAATGGGACTTCGCGTAGGCCGCGGAGTAGATGAAAGAAGAGACTACCTGAAAAGTACCAAAGCTGCCAGCAAATATCTAAATTACCTGTACGATATTTATGAAGATTGGTTACTGGTAGTTGCCGCTTATAATTGCGGTCCCGGCCGTGTTAATTCGGCTATTGCCAAAGCCGGTAGCAGCGACTTCTGGAAGCTTCAATACCACTTGCCTGCAGAAAGCCGCAATCATGTTAAGAAGTTTATTGCCACACATTATATAATGGAAGGCGAAGGGGGTATTACTACGGTATCCAAGCAGCAGGCTTTAGCTATGATGGCCACTGTAAAAGATGCAGTAACGCATAAAGACGTGAAAGTGCAAACCATTAGCGGGCGTTATAACTCCAAAGCCATTATTAAATACCTGGAGATGAGCCTGGAAGAATTTAACAACCTGAATCCCAGCATGGACAAGGTGCTGGCTTCTAACAGCACTTACCAGCTAAAATTACCCCTCGAAAAAATGGATGTATTTTTATCCAAGAAAAATGAAATGCTGAATGAGTCTATTCAGATGCTCATCAATCCCGAATACAGGAACTAGCATAGAAGAATTTCCCAATAATATTTAAACCGCCTTTTAGGGCGGTTTTTTTGATGACATCTACCCTCCCTTCCAACCTGACCTATACAAACCAGCGCCGGGGCTTTATATGCTTTACCTTCATCTAATATGCGCTTCGCCTATAACCCCACAAACAAGCGATACGTTGGTTCAATGAGGCTTAAGAAGCCAGCCGGTACCTGGTTAATTTGCGTTTAATAACTATCGCTTGTCCCGGCTTAGGCGTCAGCTTGCTCTGATACCCCGGAGCCTCCGGTTAAATTTTACGGATGGATACAACTATTGCCGATTGCCGGGATGGATGCAAGCCAATATTGCCGTTATAATATGGCCATGTAGAACCAGCAAGGTGCAGGCTATAAATTACAAAACAACCGTTAAATAACTTCGCAAAAAGGCTACCATATAAAGAAACCCGCCTGATTACAGGCGGGTTTCCAATTCAATTGTATAAGAAGATAACTCAGGACAAGTTACTGGTCTGTAACCTGGAAAGTAATAGGTTGTTTCCTGTAAGCTTTCACCTCTCTGCCATTCTGGATGGCGGGGTTCCATTTACCGGACTTTTTAATTACCCTCATGGCTTCCTGCTCCATTCCAAAACCTACGCTGGTCAACGCTTTCACGTCACTTACGTTACCTGCAACATCCACAATAAACTGGATAATTACAGTATAAGTGCCTGGTGATGCACCGTTATCAACGGCTACCTGACCATCCAGGTTTCTTTCAAGGAAAGAACGCCAGTTACCAGGGTATTTTGCATCCACTTCCACTTTTGTGAAAACCTCAGGCTCTTTTTCAACCGGCTTGGCTTCCACCAGACCTTTACCGCCGTCTACTGCGGCAGGTGGCGTAACAATACCGATATCTTTGATACCTTCCTGGCTGATTGTACCGATTTTCGTTTCTTTCAGCTCCTCCACTGCGGGTGGCGGCTCTTTTACTTCCTCATCTTTTACGATTTTGGGTGGTGTAAATGCCTTCATTTCGATCTTGGGAGGAGGTGCCTGTTTGGGTGGTGGAGGAGGTGGCGGGGGTGGTGGTTCCTCCGGCTTTTCCTGCTCGATCTGTTGTATAGTTACTTCATTGATCTTTACTGCGTCCTCGTCTACCGGCGGCTTTATCTGGCTTTTCAGGAAGATTCCTCCTGCAATTAAAGCAAAGCCAAGACCAGTAGCACCGAGAGCCGTCCACAACCTTTTATTATAGCTTCTACGAAGTTCGTAGGCACCATAACTCTTATTGCGGCCTTCAAACAGAAGATCTAAGAAGTCGGTACTTAAAATTTTATTAGCGTCCATTATACTTTAATTTGTTAATTATAAGATGCGATCTATGCTTATTTCCATACAATCAGCACCAATTAATGCTACTTTGCTGCAGGCGCTGCTGGGGCCGCTGCCGGAGCTGTGCCTTGTGTTGCGTTAATAAGCTCTTTCTCTGTGTCGAATGGCTCCAGTAATGCGTAGCGGGCTACTTTATTAATGGTCATTTCGTCTAACAGGTCAATTACATCCTTATAGTTTGCTTCGTCGGTAGGCTTGATCAATACAAAGAAGTCTTTTTGTCTACAGTCATTAGGATCTTTACCATCTGCCTTGGCTTTCGCTTCGCAGGCAGCATCTGGAACGTATCTTGACTCTACTTCTTTCTTTTTCTTGATAATAACATCTCTTATGTCTTTAATGGTTGAAGACTTAAATGCCTGGCTGGCATTTTCGTTGGTCAACTCCCCTTCGTAATAAAAGATATTGTTATCTCTGCCCACCATAATGGTAAGCGCGCCCGACATTTTCACTTTGGTTTCTTCTTCCTTTTTATCTGTATCCTTCGGCATGTTGAGGTCCATAGTTGTTGGAGAGCTCATTGTGGAAGTGAATATAAAAAAGGTGATCAACAGGAAACCCAGGTCCACCATCGGCGTCATGTCAACTCTTGTGCTTAGCTTTTTGGCTTTTTTAACGCCGGGGCCTTTTTTGTGGCCGCCACCGCCATCACCTGAATCTAAACTTGCCATAACTAATACTGTTTAAAAATTAAAAACTATTTTTTACTGCTGTTACGTTCTACCCACAGTTCAGTTCCGGTAGGAGCACCTTCAGGCATGGTAACCAGGTTATACTTCTGCTCGTCGTTCTTTTTTAAAGCATCAATAATTGCTTTAAAAGCAGGGTATTTGGATACATTATCACCTTTAATAAGATACTTTAAAGGCTTACCTGCGAAAACAGAACGTGTAGCAGCAATCCAGTAATACAACTCGTTATTAGCAGAGTCTTTTACAGGGATTCCTTCCTGTACATATGTTTTTTTCTGATCTGCCGGCAATGCCAGGAAAGCTCCTAATTTATTAAAAGGAACACCGATCATATCGCCAGGAAAATAACCCGCTGTTTGTGCATCTGTTACCGGGATATTTCTTGCCTGTGCTGCAGCTTTAATAATATCTCTTGCCAGTTGCGGATCTTTCTGCGCCATGATAGAGAAATACACTTTATCATCTTTGTCAATGCTGATCATCACCGCATCATTCTCCGGCAATTTTTGAGATGAAACCGAATTAGGGGTCTGAATGGGAACTGCCTCAGCCGGTTTGAACTTAGTAGCCATGATAAAGAACGACAGGATAAGGAACGCGATGTCCACGAAGGGCGTCATGTCCGTATCAGTCGACTTTTTGGCTATATTAACTTTAGGCATATTGAATTTATTATTTTGATATGAGACGATTTAATTCGGGATTTCCATAAACAACTTTCGTCTTTGTTACAGCTATTATTTGTACAAAGAAGCAAAAGACTGCGTTAAAGTAAATCCAGATTCGTCGATACCATAAGTAATATTATCGATCCTTGTAGTTAACATGTTGTAAATAACCAGGGCTAAAGCCGAAGTACCGATACCCAATGCAGTGTTGTACAGGGCCTCAGAGATACCTACCGCCAGAGCAGAAGAATCGCCACCGCCGCCGGATGCACCTAATGCAGCGAAAGAACGGATCATACCCATTACCGTACCTAATAACGCAATCAGCGTACCGCACGATACAATAGTAGAAATAAACACCAGGTTTTTCTGAAGCATTGGTAACTCAAGAGCTGTAGCTTCTTCTACTTCTTTTTGAATAGCCGCAACTTTTTGCTCAGTTTCCAAACCGCTTTCTGTAATCATTTCTTTGTAGCGGCGAAGACCAGCTTTCATTACATTACCTACAGAACCTTTTTGTTTGTCGCACTCAGCGATAGCTGCATCAACATTTTTATTAGCCAGGTGGTATTGCACTTTACGGATAAAGTTGCTGATGTTTCCTTTGCCTAATGCTTTGCTGATTGTTAAGAATCTTTCAATAGCAAATACAATAACCATTAATAACATACCAATCAAAAGAGGTACAATGATACCACCCTCGTAAATAGCGTTAAATGCACCTTTAGGACCTACGTGATGCGGCCAAAAACCACCTGCCTCGTCAGGCACCTTAAATCCGTCTGGATTACCCATACCATATCTCCAAATGGCATACCCTACAATAATACACAAAATGGGAGCAAGCCACGAAATAGCGTTACTGCTTTTTTTGGGTTGCACAGATGTCGTTGCTGCCGCTACCGGCTTAGCTTGATTTTCAGCCATGATCTTAGTTTTTTTAGTTTTTTAAATATTAAAGCTTGTGAAATAGATTACAATTCTAACAAAAAATAATTTATAACAAAATTTTTCTTTGTTATTTTTTTCTGATTAAAGACCTGTTGTTTTATGATGATTTAATGCCTTTAAATGATTACTATTATAATCATTTAATGTGTATAATTGCCTTGCAGTGTGTAATATAGCCGTCGTTATTTGGGCATGAATATATGAAATTTATAACCAATGCAAATTTGTTTTTTTTACTTTGGAATGCAACGGTAATTAACAATACTTTTGTTTGAAGGAATTTTAAACACACAATTAATAAAAAACAGTAAACATGTCGACAATTACATTAAAAGGCAATCCGGTAAATACAACAGGTTCATTGCCTGAAGTGGGTAGCCAGCTGAAAGACTTCACGCTGGTAAAAGATGACCTGAGCGAAAAAAGCCTTTCCGACTATAAAGGCAAAAAATTGGTATTAAATATCTTCCCAAGCATTGACACGGGTATTTGCGCAGCTTCTGCCCGAAAATTCAACGAAGAAGCCAGCGCTCTTGATAACACGGTAGTTATTAATGTATCGAAAGACCTTCCATTTGCCCTGAAACGTTTTTGTGCCGCAGAAGGGTTAAACAACGTAGAGAACCTGTCGGATTTCCGTGGGAGCTTTGGCGCCGATTATGGTGTTACCATTGCAGATTCTGGTATGAAAGGCCTGCTAAGCCGCGCTGTTGTGGTTGCCGATGAAAGTGGCAAAATTATTTATACAGAGCAGGTGCCTGAAATTGCTCAGGAACCGGATTACGATGCGGCATTAGCTGCACTGAAATAATACCGGGTTTAACCTTATTAAAAATCCCCGCCTGAGGTATCCGGCGGGGATTTTTGTTTAGCATGGTGTTTACAAAAAATATTTACTTTTGCCGGGTACAGATCTAAGGAAATGGTGTCTTCCTATTTGAACCGTTCACCCTTTGGGTGGAATAATGGCGCCTACAATGAATGATATATTATATCCCTTATTCAAATTGTAGGTAATGAAAAAGTTCTACTCCTCCTTCCATTCTTTTTGGATTATCCGTTATCTTTTAAAGTGGACCCTTTGGATATTACCGGTATCCCTGGTTGTTGGCTCCCTGGTTGCACTTTTTCTCTGGTTGCTTGACGCGGCTATTCATTTCCGGTTCAGTCATCCCTGGCTACTCTACTTTCTTCCGCTTGCCGGTGTTTTTATTCATTTCCTATATAAGTATTCGGGTAAAAAGGCAGAAAGTGGTAATAATCTTATCATCGACGAAATTCACCGGCCTGATACCGGTGTTCCTCTGAACATGGCTCCGCTGGTTTTATTCTCCACCGTTATTACTCACTTGTTTGGTGGCTCAGCGGGACGGGAAGGAACTGCCGTTCAGATCGGAGGTAGTATTGCACATTTTTTAGGTAATCAAATGCGCTTGTCGAGGGAGAATGCGCGGATTTTGTTAATGACCGGAATAGCCGGCGGATTTGGTGCCGTATTTGGAACACCGGTAGCAGGGGCCATTTTTGCACTTGAAGTGCTGGTAATTGGCAAGATAAAATATGAAGCTTTGCTCCCCTGCCTGATGGCCGCCGTATTATCTGATATAGTATGCAGCGCCTGGGGTATTCATCACACACGTTATCAGATTGGTTTTACAGGTCGGCCCATGGCCGGCATGCAATCGATTCACTTTAACAGCGTATTATTACTGAAAGCTATTGCAGCCGGTATTGCTTTTGGCCTCGCCGCCCGCCTCTTCACAACCCTTTCGCACACGATAAAAGATTACGCGAACCAACTTATAAAACCCAAATGGCTTATTCCGGCAACCGGCGGACTGCTTATTATCGGCCTGGCTTTTTTAACAGGGCCCGACTATCTCAGTCTTGGAGTCAGCAATCCTGATCCCGGCGCTGTTTCCATCCTAAGCTGTTTTAACGAGGGTGGCGCTGGCTATTTCAGCTGGTTCTGGAAAATTTTGTTCACGGCTATTACACTGGGTATGGGATTTAAAGGAGGCGAAGTAACTCCCTTGTTTTTTATAGGTGCCGCGCTCGGGAATACCATTGCCACCTTAACCGGCGCCCCGGTTGACCTAATGGCAGGCCTCGGTTTTATTGCCGTATTTGCCGGCGCTACCAATACACCGCTTGCCTGTACAGTTATGGGCGCTGAATTATTTGGAGCCGACAATATCCTATATTATGCTGTTGCGTGTTTTACTGCTTATTATTTTAGTGGCCATACAGGTATCTACAGCTCACAAAAAAAAGATACCCCTAAGATGCCTGACCCGGCAAAAGGTGGTGAAAAATCCATTCAATTATAGAAAAAGGGTGTGTATAGAAAAAGGGTGTGCTTTTCATTGCATCCATGTAAATGCAGGTGTTTTTAGTGGCCTCGCCCAGAATCGAACTGGGATCTGGAGCTTCGGAAACTCTTATACTATCCATTGTACTACGAGGCCAATATTGATGTTGTTTTAAAGGCAGCGCGCAAAATTAAGCGAAAAAGATCACTCCAGCACATTTTAATAAGAAGTGTATATGCATTAATGGTACGCTTTTTGAAATTTATTCCCGGTAACAATTACCATTCGTATCATTTTCTAACCTTCCTCAAATTCTACTATCATGGCTAAATATTCAAAAGCTGCCGGCAAATCTGTAAAAAGTGCTGTAAAAAGAATGAAGAAAGGCACACTTACTTCCGGCAAATCAGATAAAAAAGTAACCAGTAAAAAGCAGGCTATCGCTATAGGTCTTTCAGAAGCCCGTGAGAAGGGCGCAAAAGTGCCGGCTAAAAAAACAGCAGCAAAAAAAGCGGCACCTAAAAAAGCGGCTGCCAAAAAGAAATCAGCACCTAAAAAGGCAGCTGCGAAGAAAAAAGCGGCTGCCAAAAAAGCTTCCAAAAAGGTGGCTGCACCTAAAAAGGCCGCCAGCCAAAAGAAAGCGCCTTCGAAATCTTCTGCCACAAAAGCTTCCAAAAAGCGGGTGAGAAACCCCGTTGCAAAGCAAGCAGCATTAAAGAAAAAGCCCTCAAGGTCTAAAGCAAAAATGCCGGGTGAAACTTCGGATACAGGAGAATTTATCAGTACCCCGGTATCGGGTAACGAAAGCGAACCGGTTACCAATGCAGATGTAAACAATATCGTTACTCCTGAAGCAGAAAGCGACCAGGCGGTTTTTGCAGCATCAACACCTGATCAGCAATATATCCCTGAGGATTTCAAAGTTGCTGCGCAAGATCCTTATCATGGTAATATAAACCCATCGAAGGCTAAAACGTCGATGAAGCCAGCAGGCAAAAAACCCCTTTGGGACAACAGGAAATAATTCTACGCAGCTTAATAAAAAATAAAGGCTACCATTTGGGGGTAGCTTTTACTTTTTTTCCCGAACTACTGATGACTCAATAGTCCTGCCGCGTTGGCCGCAAATATCTTCACTGAAATTGCGAGTAAGATCACCCCGAAGAACTTCCTGATGGCTATCAGCCCACTGGGGCCCAATAGCTTTGATATTCCACTTAACGATTTCAAAACCGTATATATCACAACCAGGTTTAAAACAATAGCAATAAGAATGGTATATACCCCGTAGTTGGCTTTCAGGGACATAATAGTCGTTAATGTGCCCGACCCGGCGATTAACGGAAAAGCCAGCGGCACTACGGTTGATGCTTTTACATCTCCGTCGGATTTGAAGAACTCAATACCCAGCACCATTTCAAGCCCCAGTATAAAGATCACGATAGAGCCGGCAACAGCAAAGGATTTTACATCCAGTCCCAACACGTTTAATATAGGCCCCCCGAGAAACAAGAACAAAATCATAAGGGCACCGGCAATAACCGTAACACGAAATTCCCTGATGCCTCCTGCTTTATTCTTTATAGAAATTAATATAGGTACCGATCCTATAATATCAATAATAGCAAATAGGGTAAAAGCAACAGTAAGAATTTCTTTATAGCTAAAATTCATATGAGCCGGTTTGTTTGGTTACAGTAACAAATGCCATACGAATATATACTATTTGTTTCGGGTATTGAACGGTTAAGATCAGATCATTTTAAGCCTGCTTATTTCTCCAACTACCTATAAAAATACATTCACCCCTAACATGTAGTTTGCTCTGCGGCTGTTATAACCATACACATCAAAGTATTTCTGATCGGTTATATTTCTCAGGTCTGCAAAAAGACTGATTTTCTTTTTTATAGTATATGCTGCATAAAAATCGATAGTATAATAGGCTGACATGGGATTGGGACCACCTAAATCATACTCACCGGGAATGCGCTCACCTACATACCTGAAAGAAGGCGCTACTGCCAGGCTTTTAAAAGGATTAACCGTTAACGTACTGTTTACAATAAAATCGGGCCGGCGAAAAAGATTTTTAGAAGGGATGCCTGCATTGATACCTCTACCATTTATATAAGTAAAGTTGCTTACCCATTGTCCTATGTTGCCTATTCCTATGTTGCTCTCTATCTCGAAACCATAATCATTCTGTTCGTCGCGGTTCATGTACCTGCCTGCAAATGTTTCAGGATCGGTGTAAAAAATGATCAGGTCTTTTATATCTCTTTTAAACGCCACCAGCCGTAACGAGTTTTTCCGATCATTAGTAAAGCTTTGTACGCCCAGCTCATAATTCTCACTTTTTTCAGGCGCCAGGTCCCTGTTGCCGTATTCACTGTATAGCTGATACAACGTGGGCACATTATACCCACTCGAGATATTTACAAACACACGTGTGTTGGCATTTATACTATAAGAGGGATTGAAGGTGAAGGTGGCATTATTGCCATACAATGTATTATTATTTAAACGGCCTCCCAACTCCAGGTTGAAGCCCCGCAGATCTGTAAATAGAACGGACGCATACCCCGAGAAGTTGCTGACCCTGGCAGAGTCTTCGCCGATAGGAACGGCATCATAAGGCCCATAATTAGATATACTTTTAAATGTTTGCTCTGTTTTCTGAAAAGTATGCTGCAAACCCGCCACCAAAGAAATATGACTGCTGAAATCGTGACTGCCATACAAATCGGTAACAACAGAGCGACCTTTCAGGTTGTTTTCGGACCACTTTGTATAAAAGGATGCTTGGGGATCAAGTCTTAATGCTCCGATATCTGTACTATCGTTATCAAAATACCTGTCAGAATTAATAAAGCTTTGAACCAAATACAAGGCAGTTTTAGAGGTTTTATAATTAATACTAATGCTGTTAACCATGTTTTTAATGCGGGCCTCCACGTCTTTATCGTCCTGGTAAGCGCCTCCGTCGGCATCAGCTTTAAAAAAGCCGTAATTATTGGTGTAATTAATTGTTACAGACGGTGAAAACCGGTAGCCCAAATTTGCCTGAAAGCCGTCTTGCCGCAGCCCGTCTTTATCAAATCCCCTGCTTCCTAAACTATCGTAAGCAGCCGAAAAGCCATCGGTATTTATCCTGCTATAATTCAAATTATAGGAAAACCTGTCGATGTTTCCGTTTATACCCGCACCCGCACGCAACGTGTTATAACTTCCGTAGGCCAAAGCAGCTGAGGCTCCTATTTTTTTAGGCCCTCCCTTTTTAGTTATAATATTGATTACGCCGGCAACTGCGGCACTCCCCCAAAGCGTGCTTTGAGCGCCTTTCAATATTTCAATACGTTCAATTTGCTCGGGGTTGATGTTATTCAGGTCGTAGGTGTTAGTAATCATATTAGGATCCTGAAGCGGAACACCATCCATAAGAAACAATGTATTACCTGTGGCTGCCCCACGCAAATACAACTCCTGGTTGCTGCCGGGGGCATTGTTGGCGCCTACGGTAAAAATGCCTGAAAACTGATTTAGTATCTCAGTAAGCGATTTACCACGGTTATTGATTAATGTAGCCTGGTCGATCACCGTTACTACTTTCCCAGTTTGCGATTGCTTTTGTGATTTTTTAGATGCAGTTATAATGACTTCATCAAGATTTTTGTTTGCCCCCGTTTGGTATTGGGCCCAAAGTACACTGCAAAATGGCAGGGCTGCTACAGCTAAAATTGCTTTTTTCACATTAAGTTTTTAAGTTGATGGCAGGGCAAGAGGAAACATAAGCGCAGCAGCGGTTACATTTCACGCCTTTCACCCGAAAGCCTGAATAATATTGTATGATAATTGGCAGGTCTTCTGGCTTGGTGCAACTTCGTTCTCCTTCCCATCTGCCCGTTGGCAAACAGTGGATCATGAGCGAAGCGATGGAATAAAATATCCATACACCTTACAGCTACGGGGATAGCGCCGGACTTTCACCGGACTTCCCTTTTAACTCCGCTACCGCGGAGACCAAAATCGTCGCGAAAGTACAGAAATGTTTTAGTTTGTTTTATATGAGCCGGCCTGGTCTTAAAATATTTGCTCGCTTACTTGCCGAGGGGCTTTTTTATCAGCCTGGCGGTCGCGGGTGACAATAACGGGCAGGAGATGGAAGATGAGAAGCCTATAACAATGTCCTGGAGTCGCCTTATAGGCAGCGAAGGTTGCTCCTAATGGGGAAGCTTTTCCTTTAAATATCCGTACACCCAGGTACCCGCAACAGCGCTAAGCAAAACAACCGCTACAACGGTTACTCCAGATCCTATTTGCGCAAACAGCGGGCCCGGGCAGGCACCAGTCATAGCCCAACCCAATCCAAATAAAAGACCACCATAAATCTGTCCTTTGTGAAATTTTTTTGGTTGAAAGGTAACCGGTGTTCCGTCTATGGCTTTTATGCCCGATTTCTTAATTATCCAAACAGAAATGATTCCCACAACTACTGCGCTTCCTATCACACCATACATATGAAAGCTTTGTAACCTAAACATCTCCTGTATCCTGAACCACGAAATAATTTCAGCTTTCACAAATACAATCCCAAATACTACACCTACCAGCAGGTACCTGAAATTATGCCTGATGGAGGTATCGGCAGCACCCGCTTTGTCAGACGACTGAACTTCAAAATCTGTGATCTTATTACTCATTTTAAACTTTTTATAAGCGCATAATAAAGGGTAGTAATACATTAGCCATTACAAAGCCTCCTATCATAAAACAAACAGTAGCCACCAGGGAAGGCCATTGCAAATTGCTCAATCCCATGATAGCGTGACCGCTGGTGCAACCACCTGCATAGCGGGTACCAAAACCCACCAGGAACCCGCCAACAACCAGTAGTATAAAACTTCGCAGGGTTAATAAATGTTCCCAGCTGAATATTTCCCGGGGCAATAAGTGCCGGGTATCAGTAATATTATAAGATTGCAGTTCAGACGCCAGTGCCGGCGCTATTAAAACGGGGCCACCGTCTGACAGCCAGCGTGCTGCTATAAACCCGCCGACCAGGATTCCCGCAACGAAAAACAGGTTCCATATCTCTTTTTTCCAGTTGTAGCGAAAAAACGGGATGTTTGCCGGAAAGCAGGCCGCACATATATGTCTCAGGTTGGCTGATATACCAAAATGCTTGTTACCCAGCAATAATAAAGTGGGTACTATTAATCCTATCAAGGGCCCGGCTACGTACCAGGGCCAGGGTTGTTTTATTAGCGCTATCATACCTATAAAGGTAGCTAATTGGCTTTTACGGTTTCTACAGCCTTACCCAGCCGGTTAATTCGTGGAATATGATATAAATACCCATCAGGAGAACGAACCATCCAAAACCTTTTTTTAGAACGCGGCCCTCTACCCTGCGGCCAATCATCGAGCCGATTAGTATCCCTACAACAGATATTCCTGTTATTGTGAAAAGAAGCGGCCAGTCCATTGTATGGTGCGTTACATCATCGGCAAAACCTATCAGGCTATTGAGCGTGATAATGACGAGGGAGGTTCCAATTGCTTTTTTTATAGGAAGACGCAGCAGCACCGTTAAAGCAGGAATAAGTAAAAATCCTCCTCCGGCGCCTAATAGGCCCGTTACCAGGCCAACAGCTATTCCGTATAAAGCAATGACCGCTGTTCCGGCTTTATGAACAACGCCTGAACGCTTGTCCAATTCATCCTTTATCATCGAAAAAGAGGATACAATCATTAATACGGCAAATAGTAACATGGTAACAAGAGACACGGGTATTTTATATCCCCGCGCTTCTATCAGTACTGGCAAATGAGGTATCAGGTAATGGCGGATACAAAAAACAGTAACCACAGATAAAGTTCCAAATACAACAACTACCTTGACATCAATCTTCTTATCTGCAAAACCGGCTACCGATCCCACCAGGCTGGTTACGCCTACAATAAACAACGAATAAGAAGTAGCCAGTACGGGCGGTATACCAAAAAGGTAAACAAGGATAGGAACGGTTAAGATAGAGCCGCCACCACCAATAAGGCCCAGTGTCAACCCAATTAACAATGCAGTTATATAGCCGGCAATCTCCATATTCAACATACAAATATGCGTATTAAATTGCGAACGCTATTGCAGAAGGATTTTTCATTCCAACGCTTTTCTAAAAAGCACCATTTTTTAAAAGACAAAAGAATTGAAAGCTCTTTTAATAATTCTTTATCTTCAGTGCCAGCAAAACGTCTGGGAAAATCGGGTATTTAGTTAGAGTCGTGCTCCTTATGATTATCATAAATATCGAAAAGGAATGTAAACCCCAACGGTAGCGTAACTGCCGGTAAAAATTTATGAATGAAAAAACAGCTCGGTCTTTTTGACCTGACAATGATCTGCGTTTCTTTTGTAATCGGAATGGGTATTTTCAGAGCGCCCGTCAACGTAGCAAAAGCCACTCCCGATGTGCTCACTTATTTTCTTTGCTGGGCAGCCGGAGGCCTGGTTGCTTTTTGCGGGGCATTAACCTATGCCGAAATTGGTTCAAGAACTCCTGCTACCGGGGGTTACTACAAAGTATTTTCTTACGCGTATCATCCGTCTGTTGCTTTTGCTATTAATTGTATTATTTTGGTAAGCAATGCCGCATCGCTGGCTATGGTAGCGCTCGTAGGAAGTGAATACCTGTCGGGGGTATTGTTCCCCGCCTCAGACCAGATTAAAAATATAGAACTTTCATTTGCCATCATTGCCATTATTATTTTTTATGGTGTCAATATGTTGGGGCTCAAGCTAAGTTCACGCACCCAAAATGTACTGATGCTGATCAAGATAGGAATGGTTCTTTTATTGATCGTTTCAATTTTATTTGCACCTGCAGCGCCTGCGTTGCCGCCGGGGAATATTGCAGAAAACTCGGCTACAGCGTACATCAAGGCATTTGGTATCGGGTTAGTAGCGGTAAGCTTTACCTATGGCGGCTATCAGCAAACCATCAATTTCGGAGAAGAAGTTAAAACCCCGGCCCGTACGGTGCCACGTAGCATTTTCTGGGGCATTTTTATTATTGTGTCTTTATACCTCCTGGTTAATTATGCATACGTAAGGGTAATTGGTTTTGAGCAGCTTAAAGATAGCAAAAATATTGCAGCCATCATGGCGTCGAAAGTGCTGGGTACAAAGGCTGAGAATATTCTATCCGTTTTACTGTTTCTCGGCGTGCTGGGTTATATTAATGGTTCACTGCTTAGCAATCCGAGGGTTATGTATGCCATGAGTACCGACAAAGTGCTTCCAGCCCTGTTCTCCAAAACCAATAAAAACGGAGTGCTCACTTCTTCGTTAACGATTTTTTCTGCAATAGCCGTTTTTGTTGTTTTCTGGGCCGAGGAATTTGACAGGATCCTTAGCTTCTCTATTTTCCTCGATTGTTTTGGAATGGCACTTTCGGCCGGCAGTATTTTTTATTTTAGAAAAAAGACCCGTCACCTGGACGATACCGGTATATACAGCATGAAGCTCTACCCTCTTCTCCCGCTTATCTTTATTGCGGCTTATGCCTTCCTGGCCATCAGCATAGCTTTAGATTATAGAAAAAATGATTACGCAGCTTTAACAGGAATGATCGTACTTGCATTTTTTATAGCCGTTTATTTTATTTTCTATCGAAAAAATACAAAACTGCCATCATAATGGACCTTTCATATATCATCAACGAATGGGGCGAAAACAGGGATCAATACTTCAATTCAGTTGCCCCACCCATATGGCAGGCCAGTAATTTTTCTTTCAAGGATGTAGAAAGCTTTAGTAATGCTTTTGAAGACGAACGAAATGGATACATCTACAGCAGGGGCATTAATCCAACCACAGACATACTTCGTAAAAAACTGGCTGCGCTGGAAGGATCGGAAGATTGCTTGCTCTTTAACAGTGGTGCGGCCGCCATTTTTGCGGGAGTACTGGCCCATGTTAAAGCAGGCGACCATATTGTGTCGGTAAAAAATCCTTACAGTTCCGCCAAAAAAATGTTTGATGCCATTTTACCACGCTTTAATGTAAGCGTAACGTACATCGACGGCACATTGGTTGAAAACTGGAAGGATGCCGCTAAAAGCAACACCGCTTTATTTTACCTGGAATCACCCAACAGCTGGACCTACGAGTTACAACCATTAAAGGAAATAGCGGAATTCGCGCGCGAAAAAAATATTATCACTTTTATCGACAATACTTATTGCACGCCTGTTTATCAGAACGTGATGGACCTGGGTATCGATATTGCCATGCAAACCGCTACCAAGTACATTGGCGGTCACAGCGATACATTAGGCGGTATACTTTGCGGCAGCAATGCCTTAATGAAAAAAATTTTTGACACAGAGTTCATGACCATCGGCAGTGGGCTACAACCCTTCAACGGCTGGTTGCTGCTGCGCGGCTTAAGAACCCTCCCGATGCGGCTGGAACGGATCAACAAGACAACAAACGAAATCGTTCGTTTTCTTGAGTCGCATGAGGAAATTGAGCGGCTGATTTTTCCTTTCCATCCTTCTTTTAACCAGTATGAGCTGGCTAAAAAGCAAATGAAGGCGGCCCTGGGGTTGGTAACTGTTATCATTAAAAACAAGAAACGGGCGGCGATTGTTAAATTTTGCGAAAGCCTGCGGCATTTTTTAATGGCGGTAAGCTGGGGAGGACACGAAAGCCTGGTAATACCCCGCTGTGCCTTTATTAAAGAAGATATGTACAGCGAAAGCAATGAAAGCCATCGCCATATAAGACTTTATTTTGGGCTGGAAGATGCCGACTACCTGATAAAAGACCTGCAGCAAGCTTTATTAAAGTCTGCCGCCATATGAGCCTTATTATAAATTAATTATTAAAACCACCGGCCCGAATGACTTTTGTATTGCAAAACTGAGGTTTCGTCCTGCTTAGCACTTTAACCGGCTAAGGCCCGGAACTAAAATGTTCTTCAACACTTATATTTGCGAAACAAATTCGTTTTTTGGTATATGTTTTGCTCGAAAAATGAGTTTTGTTACGTTTTAAACCTTATCTGATATAATATGAAGAGACTTTTTGCTGTACTATTTGTTCTTGTTCTGGCATCAAATTTTTCTTTTGCGCAAAAGGGGCAGCGATTAAAGAAACTGGTTAGTAAAAAATCTGATATCTCCGCAACTTTACCTTTATCCGTTGTTGAAATTCCGACAGGAACCTTTGTAATGGGAGATGAGGCAGACACTTCAACAGTTTTGAAGAAGGAACTATCTAAGCCGGTGCTTATCAGCGGCTTTTACCTTTCCCAGACTGAAATTACCAATGCACAATACAAAGAATTCGTTCATTGGGTAAGAGATTCCATTGCAGCCAGAACTTTAGGCGGGGAATATGTTACAATTATTGCAGGCGACACGGCCGTGAACTGGAAAGCTGCGTCAAAAATCAATTATTCTGACCCGCAGATCATGAGCCAGCTAGGCGATTTGCTGATGGATCCTTCCAAAACCATTAATAATAAAAGGACCATCGACCCTCAAAAATTAGTTTACCTCCTGCAGGGATTTAACTACCAGGAAGCGGCTAAAAAAGAGAATAAGGACAAAGCCCCCAGTGAATTTATTTACAAATATTCTGTTCCTGTTTATCCTGATACACTGTCGTGGATGCGGGATTTCGGCTATTCCAACAACGAGCAGATGGCGGTGGGCTATTTCAGCAGTCCCAAATTTCAAAATTATCCGGTTGTTGGTGTAAGCTGGAACCAGGCTAATGCTTTTTGCGACTGGATGACCAAGCAAAAAATCAACTCTTACCAGGCAAAAAACAAAATGTCCGAGGGTGGTAAATGCCGTCTTCCAACAGAAGCCGAGTGGTCTTACGCAGCCAGTCTGGATATTGCCGGTAATGAGAAAAAGAAATCTTCAAAAGGCTCTAAATCAGATGATGAGCAGGGAAATGTTGAGGCACAGGGCAAAATCTTCCCGGTGTATGTAAATGACAGTAAAAAAGGACAGGCCGGCTTATATAATATGGCCGATAATGTTTCAGAATGGATGATCACTTCTTATTACGAGGGCGGTGAGAACTTTCAGAACAGGTTTAACCCCGATATCCAGTTCGGTACTCCACAGTCTCAATCCAAGTTTCAAAGAAGAAAAGTTTTAAGAGGAGGTAGCTGGAAAGACTCCCCATCCCTGGTAACCACCAGTAACCGCTCTTACGAAGACATGGACGCCACTCACTCTTACATCGGCTTTAGGGTAGTAATTAATCTTCCCGAATAAGCGATCATACAATTAATTACATCAAAAATCATCACAAAAAACAACTATATGCCGGCAGAAAGAAACTCCAACATTCAGCGTTATTTAAATATTTTCTTCTCATTGGGCGCTGTACCTGTGTTATTAGGAGCCCTGTTCAAATTAACTAATACTGCTCCTATCGGAGATCCTGATACCTGGTTGAAGTTTGGTATGTATACTGAGGCCCTGGTGTTTTTAATCTATGCGTTGATGTACGCTTTTAAGCCGGAAGCGCTGGATGACGCTACAACCGTGGCTGTGGTTGAAACTGCGCCAGCTAAAACAACCCGCACGGGCAGCGCTTTAGCATCGATGGACGAAATGCTGCAGGCTGCCGATATTACACCCGATTCATTAAACCGGTTAAGCGAAGGCTTTAAATCGCTCGAATCTAATATTAATAAAATAAGCAGTGCTTCCAACAGCGTTGTTGAAACGGAAGAGTATGCTAAGCAGGTAAAGGAAGCCACTCTTTCTATTCATAGAGTAAATACATATTACAATAAACTGGCAGAAACTTCTCATGCGTTGATTAACAGTGCTGAAGACGCGAAAGCCACTCAAAAGGAAATGGCAGAACTGGCTAAAAACCTTGCAAAATTAAACCAGGTTTATAGCAGCATGATCTCTGCTATGCAGATGAAAGGCGCATAAATTATGATGTAGCCGGCATTGAACTAAAACGGGCCGGTAATTGTTCGAAAAACGCCTACAGAGCGTTTCATATTGGTGCTACAGCATATAGCACTTTAATCTAAAAATTGAATATTGAGAAGTCTTGCATCTCAAATCAAAACTCATAAATCAGAAATAATTTATGGCTTTACCTAAAGAGCCCCGGCAAAAAATGATTAACGTGATGTATTTGGTGCTGACAGCATTGCTGGCACTGAATATATCGAGCGAGGTATTAAATGCTTTTAAAACAATGGATAAAAGCTTTTCTAATGCCAACGCTACTATCGATAAAAAAACAGCAACCATTTTCGCATCACTGGAGGACAAATTGAATGACCCTAAAACCAGGGATCTGGCGGCAGTATGGAAACCTAAGGCTGATCGTGCCAAGCAACTGTCGGATGAAATGGTTGCATATATCGACAATGTAAAAAACCAGATTATAAACGAAGCGGGCGGCGCCAATGGCGGGCATTTCAATGCCAAGAATACCAATGCAGCTACTAAAATACTGGTGGATGGTGACGGTGGACAGCAATTGTACAACAAGTTGAATGATTATAAAAAAAGCCTGCTGGGAATTGACGCAAAAATCAATTCCCAGTTTCAAAACAGTTTACCGCTCGACCTGACCATGCCTGATGTGCAAAATAAAAGCAATAAAAACTGGGAAGATGCCTACTTCAGAAGAACGCCTGCAATTGCAGCGATTACGGTACTCTCCAAGTTTCAAAGTGATATTAAAAATTCTGAGGCCCAGGTAGTTGAGTACTGCCACAACCAGATAGGTGAAGTTCAGGTAGTATATGATGAGTTCCAGGCTTTGGCTACCGCCAACGCACAATTTCTTTTACCGGGCAGCGAGTTTACCATTACGGCGGGTGTGGGCGCTTTCAGTAAAAATGCAAAACCAACCGTAACCATCGATGGCGCGGCGGTGCCGCTAAATGCCAACGGGTTAGCCGAGTACAAAACAACTGCAGGTGGTCCTGGTACTTATACGAGAAAAGTAAACATATCGTTTGTAAAACCTGACGGAACTACGGCAACGCTTACCAAAGACATTACCTATACAGTTGCTTCTCCTACAGGCCTTACTGTAAGCGCAGACGCTGTAAAAGTATTATATGTAGGGTTAGACAACCCGATCTCCGTAGGTGGAGGAAGCGGAACAAATGCTGCTAATCTGCGGGTGTCTATCAGCCAGGGGTCAATATCGGGTAGCGGCGGTAAATATATCGCTAAGGTTACCACACCTGGCACCGCAAAAGTTACGGTTAATGACGGGAAACAATCTACCAGCTTCGATTTTCGCGTAAAATCTGTTCCTACTCCAACGGCCATGGTTGGGGCGAGCCGCGGCGGCCGCATGAGGGTAAACGAATTTAAAGCACAGGCCGGCGTTAGGGCGGAGCTGGAAAACTTTGTTTTTGAAGGCGTTAAGTTTACGGTAACTGAATATACCATGACATTTACAGGTGCAGGATACCCTGAATTTATGCATAAAGCAGTGTCCGGCAACTCATTTAATGCGGTACGCAGCCTTATTGAGCGGGCAAGACCCGGAAGTACAATTACCATCGATGAGATCAGAGCTTCCGGTCCTGGAGGTAGCAGAACTTTACCTCCTATTGCATTCAACCTTTTCTAATAATACGATTTGGTTTAATGTTTGTGGAATAGATTAACACATTGGGCAACCGGGGTACTAAAATATCTGCAGGTGAACCATGAATACTTATAAAACTGAAGAAATGAAATTTCGTATTACTTGTAGTATTGCTCTGTTTTTAATAATGAGTAGTGTTGTGGTGGCACAACGCCGCAGTGCCTATGATACTCCTATAAAATCGGAAAAAACCACTAATACAAAAACTACTGATTCCAAAAAATCCGATCCTAAAGCTAAAACGCCTCCGGCGCAGGCAGGCGAGGGCGGAGACTATAATACAACAACGTCCAATCTTCCTATAGAAGTAGTAGAAGACCAGGGAGAAGGCGGTTTGTATGGAACATCGAAACAATCGCTGCGAAAAGATAATATCCTCGAAGACGATCATACCGATAGCGCCGCTACTCCGCTGGCTTATACACAGTTGTACGCTGCAGATGCTATGTACCGTGTAAGGGTTTGGCGCACTATTGATGCCCGTACACAGCAAAATGCCCGTTACTTCTATAATAAATCCATCGACGGCGAGGACGACAAAAGATTGATTAATATAATTCTCCGCGCCATTAAAGAAGATAGTGTTCAGGCTTTCAGTAATGTAGATGATCGTTTTACCACACCTATCACTTTTGATGAAGCTGTAGCCGGGTTTGGCGGAGGGGTGGATACTGTGGCCAAATATGATATGGAGGGTAATATTGCAGGTTACCAGGTAAGAGCAAGAGATGTAGCACCCGATTCCATTTATAAATTCAGGCTGAAAGAAGAATGGATATTTAATAAACGTGATGGAAAAACTTATGTAAGAATTTTGGGTATTGCTCCCCTTGCCAGCTATACTTCTTCTGATGGCTATACGATGGAAAACAGCGAGCATGCCGTTTTCTGGGTTTATTATCCCGATCTTCGTAAGGTATTGGTACGTAATAATATCACTAATCCTCTAAATATATCAGGTTATGTAACCTGGGAAGAAGTATTTGAAAACCGACTTTTTGAAAGTACCATACAAAAATCTTCGCTGGATGCCGAAAACGGTTTTAACAACACACCTCTTAAGGCAGACCAGGCCGAAATAATTCAAAAACAACTGAATAATTTGAGCTCGAAAGGCTGGATAAAGAAATAAGTTGTTTGACCCAAATTTTGTTATTATGATCAGTTCCCTAAAAAAACTTGCTGTAGCTTCAGCATTTATTATTGGTTCTCTAACCGTTTCGGCGCAGAAATTTAATCCACAGAAGAATAGCATTGGTTTTAACTTCGGAGCACTCAGCTATTCCGGAAGATTTGCGGTTGATGCTTCTTTGGCCAGCCATACGTCGCTATACGCCTCACTGGTGTACAGGCGAAAGGTTTGGGATAAGCTGTATGTACGTGCCGAAGCCTTCGGGGGCCGCATGAGAGGCGACAACACCAATATAGCGTCGCAGGCTTATAAACCCAATGGCCAGTTCCAGACAGAAATGGCAGAGTTAAGCGCGAAAGCAGAGTATGATTTTATCGATTTACAAAAACATAAAGCTACCCCATTTGTGAATGTGGGTGCCGGTGTTTATACTTTGTTCAATTATTCGTCTACCGAAGGCCCAAAAGAGGGCGGTGACAAAACAGGATTTGTTATGCCTGTGGGAGGAGGTGTAAAATACAAGCTCAACAACCGGGTGAAATTACTGGCAGAAGGTAACGCAAGATTATTTAATAAAAACCTGGACGGCCGCACCGGCGCGGGTATCAATAATCCCAACCTGTATTATAGCTTCGGCTTTGGTGTTATTTACGAGCTGACACCCGCCAATGTATTATGGTAAGCATCAGCAGCTTAACCGGGCTGTAATTCGAAAATAGTGATCTCCGGCCTTACATTAAAACGGAGTTGCCATTTGTAACCCAGAGCCCGGTTAATATACACCGTCCTTCCATCATCAAGGTCGATCTCACCGGCGGTATACTTCTTGTTATTTACCGGTACAACAGGCGCCTGTAAAAAAGGAGGCTTTACCTGTCCGCCGTGTGTATGCCCCGACAGTATCCATCCCTTGTAGTTTTTCCATATATCCTCATCGCAGGTATCCGGATTATGACTCAATACAATAGTGGGCGTACCCTCAGTATAATGCAACATAGCTACCTCGGGCCTGTAGTTCGTTCCCCACAAATCGTCTATTCCAATAATATTAAGGCCGCCGATAACTACGGCACTATTCCTCAGCATAGTAATACCGGCACCGGTTGCCATGGAAGTTACCCTGTTGCTCACATCTGCCTGAGACCATCCCATACCATAATCATGATTACCTAAAATACCCACAGTGCCTATCTTTCCCGTCACCTTATGATCTAATACTTCGTTCAATTCGTCAAATTCAACTCCGCCGTTTTCAGTTATAAAATCACCGGTATACACTACAATATCCGGCCGGTAGCGCTGTGCTTCTTTTAACGACCGTATCAGGAAATCTTTGTCGGTCCTGCCTACATGCATATCACTTATCTGCATCAGTATTTTGCCTCTCAACATGCCGGGCAAATTTTTTACGGGCATTTTCTTCTGCACAAATTCCAGCCTGAAGGGCTCTACCTGCCAGGCATACAGCCCCGTTATGGCCGATGCTCCGCCCAGGGTCGCCAGTATCTTTGTAAATTTTCTGCGATTCATAGGTATTTTAGTTAATCCTGGTTCTCTTTACGTTTACCGGGAGCTACCCGGTTGAATAAGGAATCCCAAACCGGTTTAATATCGGGAGAAGGTTTTAACAGCAGAACTCCTCCGATAAATAATACCAGTGCAAATATAGTCCTGGTAAATAGCCCTGACCAACCGCCCAGGTTATTAAATAGTAACCACGTAATGATAAAAACAACAAAGCCAAGTAATACAGTATAAAGCGATTTCATCGTAAAAGGAAACAACCTAAACTTCTTCCAGAGAAAAACAATCCTGACGGTGTTATAAATAGAAAAAGAAATGAGGTTGGCAAAGGATGGACCAATAATATCAAAATGTTTCGTAAGAAGATAATTAAGTGGAAGCATTAACACCAGCAACACAAGGCCGCTAAGCAATTCAAATCTCCAGTAATTTGAAGTGCCTATAATTTGAGCATTAACACCCGTGCCCATATCAACCAGTCTGGTAAACCCCAGTATAATAAAGGCATTGAACCCTAATAAATACTCCGCATTAATATTAAATGTAACAACAGCATTCTTATAATTCAGCGTGATTAACATTAACATTAGAACCGCGAAAACAATTTGATTAATAGAAGACCGGTAATAAATATTTTGAATAGAATGCATGTTCTTATCCTTCCAGGCCTTAGCTAAATGAGGAATTGTAGCTGCAATAATACCCCGTTGTGGTGCCTGTATCAAACTTGTTAGCGTATATGCCAGTGTAAATATGCCCACTTTCGCCATGCCATCATCCAGCGTGGCCCCTATCACAAAAGAATCAAAAACAGAAGATAGGGTAACTATTACGCTGGTGCCATACATAAAAAAGCTAAAACGGGCTATTTTTTTAAGAAACTTTTTGGTGACGCGGCTTATACTAAAAACAAAATGGGCCTGCTTGGTTAGTACCAGATATGCCAAAAGAGTTGTTGCAATACCTAAATACGTAAAGGAGTACAGCTTAATAAATAAGTCAAAATCGGGAATTACATTGAAAAAAAATAGCACAATAAGAATGGTAATAATAAAACGCCACTCCACCTCTTTTAAAAAAGCTGTAAATACCGATTTATGCAGATTCCATGCAAATGCCTCCAGTACATTAAAAAGAGTTAAGCCCAAACCCATGGGAAAAACCCAGTAATAATAAGTTACAAATAAAGGCGAATTAGCGCTGTATTTTTTATACACCAACTCCTTAAAAGTTAGCCCAAGCACTGTTACTATAAGGAAGCCCATTAAACTCACAAGAGCAGCCCAGGCCAACATATCGCTTTTACCCGGCTTTAAATTGTCATTATAATAAGGATAAAACTTGTAAATAAAAGATGGCATCGCCAGAGTTGAGAGGGAGGCCATTAACGACGCTACATCTGTAAAAATGCGGGTAAGACCATATTCGGTGCTGGTAAAAAGTCCCTCCCTTACAAAAAAGAACATATTTAGCAAACCAATGGCAAAACCAAAATAACTAACCAATGAAGAAATAATACTCTGCCGCCTGATTTTCGCACTCATTATAAAGTTGCCGCTTTAGTTTACATTACTGTTAACCGGTTATTGTGCTCATCATCACAATTATGTTTCGAGAACGCTTCAGGATCACTTTGCTTAAAACACACCCGGCCAACACGGCTTCAAACTTAGAACATTTTAAGTAGCAAAAAATGAAAAGCAGTTTAATTTCCTATTTCTTTAACGGTTATGTAAAAATCGGGCACCACGTTTATTGCACCCCCTACTTCCTTAAGGCTTATTTTCTGAAAGTTTCCGGAAGGGTTCAGCCAACGCCCGTTGCTTAATAAAACCGGCATATTAAATCCTTTTACAGCATTGCTCCATTTGTATAATACAGATTCTCCTTCTTTTTTATATTGCAATTCCGGTATCTGCGTCGTACGCAGGTATTGATCAAAGATCTTACTCAGGTCTTTTTTGCTTTTTTGAGTCATGTATTGCTCCACCTCCCGTGTGGTTACTGTTTTGTGATAAAAGTCTTTATTAAGGCCTCTCAATATACTCTTGAATAAAGCATCATTATCAATAACCTGCCTGATCGTATGCAGCATATTGCCTCCCTTGTAATACATATCGCCACTCCCCTCTTCATTCACTCCGTAAGTACCGATAATGGGTATATCATTAGCTATATTTTTACGGGTACCGATCACATATTCGCTGCCTGCCTTCTTACCAAACTCGCATTCGGTAAACATGGTTTCACTGTAATTGGTAAAGCTTTCGTGGATCCACATATCAGCAATATCTTTAGAGGTGATATTGTTGGCAAACCACTCATGCCCGCTTTCATGAATAATAATAAAATCGAATTTCAGTCCCCAGCCACTTCCGCTTAAGTCCTTACCCAGGTAGCCCATTCCGTATTTGTTACCATAAGCCACTGCACTCTGGTGCTCCATTCCAAGGTGAGGCGCATCTACCAGCTTATAGCTGTCTTCGTAAAAAGGATAAGGTCCCATCCAGCTCTCAAAGCAATGTATCATCGGTTTAACTACAGCGAACTGTTTTTTAGCTTTTTCCAGGTTATAATCCAGTACCCAGTAATCCAGGTCCAGCTCCCCTTTCTCCCCCTTCATCTTATCTTTAAAGTTTACATATTTGCCTATATATGGAATGATATTATAGTTATTGATTGGGTTCTTTACCGTCCAGGTCCAGGTGGTGGTACCATCGCTGTTTTTTTGTTGTCCTGCCAGGCGGCCATTGCCCACAGCCACTAAAGTATCAGGTACTGTTATAGCCAGGGAAGCGCCCTTATCCGGTTCATCGCCCTGGTAGTCTTTACAGGGATACCATACGCTGGCACCCAGCCCCTGGCAGGCTACGCTGATCCAGTCGCGGCCTTTTTCGTCTTTGCCAAAGATCCATCCGCCATCCCAGGGTGCGCGTAAGGCCACTTTAGGTTTACCCTTAAAATAGATCCTGATCTTTTTTTCGGTATTGGCAACCAGGCTCCGTTGGAGGCTCAGCCAGTATACATTTCCTTCTCTTGTAAAAGACACCGGTATCTGCTCCCCAACAAACGCTATTTTTTCTATTTGCATTGGTTCCTGCAGGTCTATCTGCATCGTTTTACCCGGCCTACCCGTTACTTTTAACCCGATGTCCACAAAACCGCTGATCTGCCTGTCAGGGATATCAGGCTTTACGTGAATATCATAGCGCGTAACATCCCACCAGCTACGTCCTGCGCCATTGCTCCCTCTAAGGGTATCCTGCCTGGTAAAGCTTTTTTTAGCAACACCTAATTGCCCCTGCGCCGGCACCACAGCTACGACAATAAAAAATAAAACAACTATTTTGGAAAAGTTTTTAAGCATACACCCACGATTGAAGTGTAAATTTAACCGTTCAACCTTAAATATGTTTTTATAAATTGATAAACGGTATTACATTGTATATATGCAATATATGGCTTATTCCACGCGGGGCTTACAACCAGGGCAGGCGTGCCCCGCGCGCCTGGTGCATAGCTTTTTGCATACTGCTCTTCATCAGCGCCTGCTCTACCAGAAGCAGGTCAGGAAAAAAAATATTTCATTATAATGAGTATACAGGCATTGCATCGCTCGATCCTGCTTTCGCTAAAAACCAGTCTACCATGTGGCCCGCACACCAGCTGTTCAGCACGCTGGTAGAGATCGATGATAGTTTAAACATTAAGCCTTCCATCGCCACCCGCTGGGAGATCTCTGATGACAAAAGAATATATACATTTTATCTACGGCCCGACGTGCTGTTCCACAATGACGCCTGCTTTCCTCAAAGCAAAGGACGACGGCTGGTTGCGGCCGATGTAGCGTTCAGCCTAAATCGGATCATTGAAGCTGCTACCGCCAGCCCGGGTGCCTGGATCTTTAACGGCAAGGTAGACAGCATTCAACCGTTTACCGCATTAAACGATACCACTTTTCAGCTCAGGCTGCTACAACCCTATCAGCCTATACTGGGTATTTTGTCTATGCAGTATTGTTCTATAGTAGCTCCCGAAGCAGTTAAGCTGTATGGCAAAGATTTTCGCCGCCATCCGGTAGGCAGCGGCCCGTTTAAATTTGTAAAATGGGAAGAAGGACAGGCATTGATCTTCGCTAAAAATGAAAACTATTTTGAAAGAGACAGTGCCGGCAACCGCCTCCCTTATCTCGATGGCATTAAAATAAGTTTTAAAGACAGCCGTGCCACCGAATTCCTTTTATTCAGGCAGGGACAACTCGATTTTATCAACGAGCTCGACCCAAGCTTTAAAGACGAGGTGCTTACGAAAAAAGGCACGCTGCGCGATGTATGGAAAGATAAGATCGAGTTGCAAACACAACCTTACTTAAATATAGAATACCTGGGTATTTTGGTAGACACCAGCAATCCCATTGTAAAGAACTCCCCGCTCCGGCTGAAAAAGGTCAGACAGGCCATTAATTATGGTTTTGATCGTCGCAAAATGATTTTGTACCTGCGAAATTCATTAGGCACCCCGGCCGAAAGCGGTTTTGTTCCCATGGGGCTGCCCTCTTTTAACGATTCTGCAGTAAAGGGGTATACCTACAATCCGGCTAAGGCCGCGCAGCTCTTAAAAGAAGCAGGCTTCCCCGGGGGAAAAGGGCTCTTACCCGTTAAGTTGTTAACCATTTCCATTTACGCAGATTTTGGCAATTTTATAGCACGGCAACTCGAAGAAATAGGCCTGCCGGTACAGGTGGAGGTGGTTCAGAAATCGCTGTTATTCGAGATGACTTCAGGATCCAAAGCCGCTTTTTTCCGCGGTGGATGGATCGCAGATTACCCCGATGCCGAAAATTATCTTTCCGTTTTTTATTCAAAAAATCCTGCACCGCCTAACTATACGAGGTATAAAAACCCGGCGTTTGACAGGGTGTTTGAGCAGGCTATCAGAGAAACCAACGATTCAATCCGCTATACCTTATACCGGAAAGCCGATCAGCTGGTAATGGACGATGCGCCGGTAATACCCTTATGGTACGATAAGGTTATACACCTCGTACAAAAAAATATAAGCGGCTTTCCGTCTAACGCTTTAAATCTGCTGGAACTCCGAAAAACGAAAATAAACTAACTAAAGCATGTTTCCTTCCCAACTACTGATAGCAGCCTTTTTATTAAAAGCATTTGTAAGTGAGTCCGTATCGTCATTTGTTGGCTGGTTGGGTACCGGGTTTTACTTACTCGCTTACGTGCTTGTAAGCTTTAACAAAGTAAAAGCAGATAGGCCCACCTATCATGTATTGAATATTTTAGGTGCCCTGGGACTGATTATTCATGCCGTGTACATGGGAGATGGCCCCAACCTGATCTGCAATCTTGCCTGGTTATCTATAGCACTTGTGGCCACTGCAGCCATTGTATTAAAAAAGCCTAAGTAAAATTTAGCAGTGCAAGCGCCTGCTTCTTATAGCGTTTCAACCCGGCATCATAGTCCTTTTTGTCTTTTACCAGGCTTAAATAATAATAAGCCCCGTCTACCAATACAAAAATCAGATCGGCGGTTACGGCAGGATTAGCCACCTGAAGCAAACCCTCCTTCTTGCAATCTTTTATATATTGCTCCATATTCTTACGTAAAGTATCAAGCAACTGCCGATAACGGGCTGCAATAGTCTCGTCGCGCAAAGCCAATGCATAGCAGCTATAAGAAACGCTATCGTCAAATAAAATATTCCATTTTTTTGAAAAAACATTGTCGATAATTTTCAGCAGTATCGTTTTAGGAGTGCTGTTAGCAGCGGCGGGAACATTAAATATCTCCAGGTAGCGATCCAGTATAAACTGAATAAGTCCGTAAACCAACTGCTCACGGCTTTTAAAATAATGTATAATCAAACTGGGGTTCATTCCTGCCAGTTCAGCCGTTTTAGCGAGGGAAGCATTTTCCAGGCCTTCCTGTTTGGCTATTGTGTAAAACACCTCGATAATTTCTTTTTGTCTTGCTTCTTTCAAGCTTCGTCTTCCCATGGTAGTTAAATTAGAGTTGGCTTTATACCGGTAAATAATGAAGCACTATTACAGCCGTTTGCCAGAAGGTTTTTTTATTACACCTAAATATAATCAAACCCCGCCAGTTAAAAAACAGGTAACACAAAAATAATATTAAATTAATTGAATGTTCATTCAATTAATTTTTTTACTATTGTAATGCCATATATTTTTGACAAGCTGAAAAACAGTGGGAGTAGGGTTACCGTTCCGTAAAAACGGATTTTAAAGTTGATCAACAGAATTGTTTGGGGGCCAAAGGCGCGACGTATTAATATCACCAAATCATTTTAAACCACACAAAATGAGAATATCCTTTTCCATGCACTGGCAGGAGTACAGCGCAGGTTGCATTCCGCAGCCTTCAGCACATGCAAACGTTTGCGCAAAAAATATTTATTATTTAAATTGAACGTACATTCAATTTAAATTTGTTTTGGCAAATAGTAGAATACCATAAATCCCAAACTGCATTCTTCTTTAGGCCAGTGCATGCCCGATATGTGTTTTTTAGTATCATTTGTGCCTTAAATAATAAAGGCTTTAAAAGCAACTTGTATCTCTCACTATATATTTATTAGTTTAAAACAATTGCAATGAGTAATTTAAAACTATCTACTTTGCTGTTTTTCTTATTTGCGGTTACATCGGTTGTTGCACAAACCAGGCAAATAACCGGCACCGTAAAAGACGAAACCGGGGCCGCTATACCAGGTGCCACCATTTCTGTAAAAGGAACGAGTATGGCAGTGCTGGCTGACAGCGCAGGTTTTTTTAGCGTATCGGCCAATTCAAAAGATCTGCTAACAGTTTCGGCAGTAGGCTATTCCACCGAAGATTTTGAAACCGGCGTCTCCGGCACCATAAATATTGTTCTTAAAAAAAATACACAGGGCTTGGATGAGGTAGTGGTTGTAGGCTACGGCACCCGTAAGCGAACCAATGTGGCAGGTGCGGTAGACCAGATTGCAGGCAAGAAAATTTCCGACCGTCCTGTTGCCAACGTCTTGCAGGGATTGCAGGGATTAAGTGCAGGACTTAATATTTCTTATGCCGGCGGTGCGCCAGGCGCTACTCCTAACATCAATATCAGGGGAATGGGGTCCATTAATGGCGGTGGCGGATCGCCGTTGATCCTGATCGACGGGATAGCATCTCAGATAGATGATATGCTAAGATTGAATCCAACCGATATTGAGTCTATCACAACGCTAAGAGATGGAGGAACCGCTGCTATTTATGGAGCCCGGGCGGCTTTCGGGGTTTTGATGATCGAAACTAAAAAGGGAAAGCTGGGAGGCCGTCAAACGATATCATACAATAACTACTTTGCCTTATCTAAAAGAACGGTGATGCCCGACCCTATTACCGACCCTTATATTTACAAAAAACTAAGACGCGTAGCCCTTGAAAATTCGCCCTGGAATGATAACTCCTATGGCACATTCTTTCCCTGGGAGCAGGAATGGGCAAAGCAGCGCTCCGAGGATCCGTCGATAGAAGATGTCAGACCCAATCCAGACGATCCGGCACAGTGGGCTTATATGGGAAGCAATAATTTTAACGATTACTTTTTTAGTAAAAGCAACTTTTCTCATTATCACAATCTTGCTTTTAGCGGCTCCTCTTCAGGAAAAATGCCCATCAACTACCTGTTATCTGCCGATTATACCAAAGAGAATGGTCTTATTAAATTAACAAAGAATGACTGGACGAGAAGCGGCTTCAGAGGCAATTTAGGGATCAACCCATTGTCCTGGCTGAAAATAGAAGACAACATAACCATCTACCAGCTGAAAAAAGATTTACCCACCTACAATGTAACAGATGTTTACTATACCCAACCTGTTAACGTGCCTAAGAACCCCGATGGCACCTGGGGTAATAACAGCGCCGGCATTTTGGCGGGAGGACTGGTTGATGGTGGCAGAAACCTTGAAACCCGTTTTGGATTTAATAACATCCTCAGAGGGGTACTTAGCTTTTTTGATAAAGACCTCGTTATTACAGGATCGATGAGTAATAAGCGGGAACTCTGGAAAGGCAATTATTCCAGCCTTCCGTTTCAGGTAGGATACGGGCCTAATGATGTTAGACTGGTTAATGTACCGGGCTATATTACTGCAGTAAATGGAACGGTTGTGCAGGATATTTATGACCTGTTTGCCAACTATAATAAAAAAATAGGGGAACACAATTTTGCATTAACGGCAGGCTACAACCAGGAATATTACCAGTGGGATCCTACTTCAGCGAGCCGCAACCAGCTTATCTCAAGAGACCTGCCCTATATTTCGTTAACAGTCGACAATACTTCGGCATCAATCTCTCAGTCTGGTTTCGGAAGCTCCTATTATGATTATGCTATCCGAAGCTATTTCGGCCGTTTAAATTACTCCTTTAAGGATCGTTATATACTTGATTTTATTGCCAGGCGAGACGGTTCATCCAGGTTTCCACCCAATAACAGATGGGCATTTACCCCGGGAGTTTCCGGCGCATGGGTGATTAATAAAGAAAACTTCTGGAACAGCATGAATGACGTAGTATCGAATTTTAAATTACGTGCATCCTACGCTAAACAAGGTAATCAGTCCGTTTCCTACTATGGCTATCTTCAAAACCTGCCTATAGGAACTTCCGGTTATCTAATAGGGGGCAATCGCCTGCCCGTTACAGCGGCGCCTAACCTCTCAGTTGACCCTAACAACTATACATGGGAAAGTGTTACTTCCAACAACTTTGGTACGGATCTGGGATTTCTTAAAAACCACTTAAACATCACCTTTGATTATTATGTAAGAAAAACTACAGGCATGTTAGGGCCTGCAAAAGTGCTGCCGGCTGTTTTGGGTAGTAATGCTCCTCAACAAAATGCTGCTGACATGTCAACAAACGGCTGGGAATTAACTGTTGGATACAACAACAGTTTTAACATTGCCAACAAGCCATTTACATATTCCTTGAAGGGACAACTATGGGATAGTAAAAGCAAAATCACGAAATACGACAATCCTCTTGGCTTATTCTCGGCCGCATGGAGGCAAGGACAAACAGTGGGAGAGATATGGGGACTGGAAAGTGACGGCTTTTTTAAAGATGAAGCCGATATAGCTACCCTGGACCAATCAGCAATTATTCCCTGGGGAGCCCTTGAAATTGTACCCGGTTGGCCAAAGTATATTGACCAGGATGGAGATAAAAAAATCATCCAGGGACTTAGCGATAAAGATCCTAAGGACTTAAAAATTATTGGTAACAGCCAGGCCAGGTACAGGTATTCCTTTAACGTTGACCTTTCATGGAATAATATCGACCTGTCTGTGTTTTTACAAGGTGTAGGCAAAATGGATTACTATCCCCAACACTATCTGTTTTGGGGTCTTTATCAGCAACCTTATGCCAATATGTATCCCTGGCTGCTTGATTTTTACCGGCCTGAAGCAGCCTCCGCCGAAGAAAGAGCCGGTTATCCTAAGGCATATATTGATGCGGGGCTGGCCGACGCCAATTTAAATTCCTACTACCCGGTACTACAATCATGGCTGGCAGACAACAATTACCATGAAGGAGGAAAAGACTATGGACTGGATATGGCACAAACAAAATATTTGCTGAATGCAGCATATTTACGGGTTAAGAATATAACTGTCGGGTATACGCTTCCGCAACAGTTCACAAAGAAAATAGGAATTGACCGCCTAAGATTATTCTTTACCGGCGACAACATTACCGAATTTTCTAAAATCAAAAAATACCTTGACCCCGAATCAATAGTTGACGGATATGGATGGGCCTACCCGTATCAAAGAAAATATTCTTTAGGTCTAAATGTTACGTTTTAATCCTATCGTGCAAATTTTTAAAGCAAAAGAAATGAAAAACTATATATACATCTGTTTGTCGCTTATAGTAATAACTTCATGCAAAAAGGAATTCCTCGACCGATATCCGCAAACAGCAATTTCGCCTCAATTATATTTTAAAACAGAAAGCGACTTAAACTTGTATGTAAATGGCATGCTGAGTAAGAGAGGAACAAGCATTTACGTAAACAGCGATGAGCAATCAACAGATGATTACGCTACTACCGGTAATGTAAGGATGAAAAATATGCTTTTGGGAAATATATCTGCGGAAAACACTCCCAGCTTCTGGGGATGGTCTGCGCTGAGAAATATCAACTACTTTTTAGATAATTACGCATCAGCAAATGCTTCGGCAGAAATAAAAAACCATTATGCAGGTTTAGCCAGATATTACAGGGCCCTGTTTTATATGGATAAAGTAAAAGTATACTCCAATGTTCCCTGGTACAGCCATGCCATAGATGCCTCAGATTCTGCCAGCCTTTATAAAGCCAGTGATCCCAGAACACTTATAATAGATAGCATTTTTAAGGACCTTGATTTTGCTGCAAATAATGTAAGGGAAAGCGTACCGGCGGGTACACCCGGACTTTGGGCCGTTAAAACCATGTATGCCCGTTTAGCGCTGCATGAAGGTACTTACAGAAAGTATCACCCCGAGTTAAATCTACAGGGTACAGCCAACCGCTTTTTAGAGCTTGCTAAAAATCAGGCTAACGAGGTTATGGCTTCCGGTAAATTTTCATTGACACCCGTTTATGGCGATTTGTTTACCAGCCAGGACCTCAACCCCAACAAGGAAGTTATCTTAAATACAATTTATGACGTAGCAAAACAAACCGGTTCCGACATCAATAGCGTGGTATCGGCCAACTATGAGCAGTCCCCATCGAGAGACCTGGTGCAGGAATACCTGATGGCCGACGGGTCGAGGTTTACAAGCATTCCCAACTATCAGCAAAAACAGTATGTTGATGAATTCAAGAATCGCGATCCAAGAATGTATGTTGCTTTTATGGCTCCGGGATTTATAAGGCTCCCGGCCACTACACCTCTTGTTGCCCTGCTAAGCGCCGGGTTTACGGGGTATTACCAGAAGAAGGGCTACCAAAACAGTGTAGATCCCAATGTTAGGGGCGGGGCCGACGTTCCGGAATTGCGATATGCAGAAGTGCTGCTTACTTATGCAGAAGCCAGCGCAGAGCTGGGTAACCTCACCCAGGCAGACGTTGACAAGTCCGTAAATCTGCTGAGAACAAGAGCAGGTATGCCTGCCCTGGATATGGCTGCCGCAAATGCAAACCCCGATCCGGTTTTAGCAAGTAAATTCCCTGATGTAACCGGCGCAAATAAAGGAGTACTCCTCGAGATCAGAAGAGAGAAAAGAGTTGAATTTGCCTTCGAAGGTCGCCGGTATGATGATTTAATGCGCTGGCATGCAGGAAAGGTATTTGAAAAATACCCGCAGGGAATGTATTTTCCCGGGCTGGGGCAGTATGATATGACAGGCGACAACGTTGCCGATATTATTTTGGTAAGCAGAAGTGCAACCATTCCTCCGGTTGACCAGAGAATAAAAAATGCTCTTGGGGTAACACTGGTATACTATCGAATCGGAACTTTCGGACAATCGGGTAGCATCCCCTTAGAAAACGGAGAAACCGGTGGTGCTATTGTAACAGGAGTAGCGCCAAGAACATTCATAGCACCTAAATACTATTACTTTCCTATACCGGTATCGCAAACAACGCAAAACCCCAAATTACAGCAGCCGTATGGGTGGGAGTAACACTAAGCAGTTATAATCATTTGACAACATTTTCGTCTTTACAGGTTGCTTTTCACAATACCCTTTATAAACTTTTAATTTTCATATTTTAATCATCAAAAAAATCATAATGAAAAAGAATACATCACTTGTCTTATTGTTCGTTTTGTCTTTATTTTTCGCTTCGTACATACCGGCCTCTGTATCAGATACAGGCGCTCCTGATGCCAGTGAAAGTAAAGTTGTAATCTTAAAAAACAACCTTGCAGGTATTACCATCCATCCTGCTCCCGCTCCCCCATCGCCTTATACAAAATCAGTTTACTTTAAGTATAACAACCAAAATGTTGGAAATAAATTTAAAGTGGTAAGCGAAGATGGATGCCCCTTTTATACTGTAGTTAATGGCAGCCCGGTTACTTATAACCCGGTTACATCTGCAGAAAATATCTTCGGCATTTTTTTTAAAGCGGAAACGGGTTGTGATCAAGCGAGAACCATTACTGTATATTATGATGATAATGGTACGTGGGTATCACAAGCCTCCTTTGTAATTAATTTGTAAAAAAGTTTGTTTAAATAAAAGAATAACGCTGTTTTTGCCTCCGACCTTTGAAGGCCGTTTATCACAACGGCCTTTCATTAATAAACAGGCTTTATATTTTTAGACGTGTATTAAAAAATATTTCATGACACAGGGAAGAAGAGATTTCTTAAAAAATGCAGCGATCCTTTCGGGAGCTGCCGGCCTTAACAATGTATTGCCCTCCAGCATAAAAAAGGCCCTGGCGATCAATGCCCCTAAGGGGACAACTTTTTACGATGCAGAACATATTGTTTTCCTGATGCAGGAGAACCGCTCCTTCGATCATATATTTGGTTGTATGAAAGGTGTTAGGGGATTTAATGATCCGCGTATCAAAACGCTTCCCGATCAAAACAAAGCCTGGATACAGAAATCAAAAAACGGAGACGCCCATGCTCCCTTTCACATCGATATCAACAAAACCAAGGTAACCTGGCAGGGTGGTCTTCCCCACGACTGGCCCGATCAAAGCAGGGCCAGGAATAACGGGAAATACGACCAGTGGATTCCGCAAAAAACAGAAATGTGTATGGGGTACTTTAACCGGGCGGATGTTCCCTTTTATTATGCCCTGGCCGATGCCTTTACACTCTGCGACCATTATTTCTGTTCGTCGCTTACAGGTACTACACCTAACCGGTTATTTTTCTGGACGGGAACAATAAGAGAAAAATTAAATGGTAACAGCAAACCTGCGGTACGCAATTCGCAGGCCGAATCGCGTCACAACGCCTTTGTAGACTGGAGTACTTTTCCAGAACTGCTGGAAGACAACGGCATTAGCTGGAAGATTTACCAGAATGAAATATGGACAGCAAAACTGGAGGATCGTACCGATTACTGGCTGGGGAACTATGGAGATAACGCTATAGAATATGTAAAGAGACATCAGGTAAAACTGGCCGCCTACTTTCGCAAACACGGTGATGCCACCGCGCAGCCGGCGCTTACTGCAGAACAGGTGCTTGCCAGGTATAACCAACTTGGTCAAAAGGAGAAAAACCTGATCGACAAGGCTTTTTCTAATAATATGGAAGTAGCAGAATATCTGCAACTGAAACCTTACAGGTTTACAGACGATGCGGGAAAACAGCAGACGGTGCAAATACCGGCCGGTGATATTTTTCATCAATTCAGAAAAGATGTAGACTCCGGGAATCTGCCTACCGTTTCCTGGCTGGCAGCGCCACAGGCTTTTTCGGATCATACCAGCTCTCCGCTTTATGGAACCTGGTATGTATCGGAAGCGCTTAACATTCTCACTAAAAATCCGGAGGTCTGGAAGAAAACTATTTTCATTCTTAACTACGATGAAAACGACGGTTATTACGACCATCTGCCCCCATTTGTAGTTCCTGATCCTAATGACCCTGCTACCGGCAAGGTTTCTGAAGGAATTGATATCACATCAGATTTTGATACAGCAACCAACTGGCCGATAGGATTGGGCTACCGCGTGCCAATGATCATCGCTTCTCCCTGGAGTAAGGGCGGCTTTATTAACTCACAGATACACGACCACACATCAACGCTGATGTTTCTCGAAAAGTTCCTGCAAAAGAAAACAGGAAAGAATATTGTTTCTAAAAATATCAGTAGCTGGCGCCGAACAGTTTGTGGCGACCTCACCTCGGCTTTCCGGCCTTATAACGGGGAACGATATCCATTGCCGGAGTTCCTAAAAAAAACACAGGTGATAGATAATATACAAAATGCAAAAAACAAGCCGGCCCAGGTAATTCCCCAACCGTTAACGGCAGCTGAAATTGCATCGATCAATCAAAACCACCCCTTCTCGGCACCAGCCTCTCAATGGGTAGCAGAGCAGGAAAAGGGCACCCGGCCGGCCTGTGCGCTACCTTATATTATTTACGCCGATTGTCATTTAACAAAAGAAAGAGGTACCGTTGAGCTAAAATTTGAGGCGGCAGCTAATGATCATCACATTGGTACTGCGTTTAACATGTACACTCCTTCGGCCTATAAAAAGGAAACAGGTAAAACCTGGTTTTACACTGTAAAGGAAAAAGATACACTAACAGACAGCTTACAACTGCAACATTTTGACCGCAACATTTACGACCTGCGCATAAATGGTGTTAACGGCTTTTTCAGGCATTACAGGGGTAATGCAGAAGACGGCGACCTCAGTGTTAGCTGTAACTATGAGGAAAAAAAAGGCCTGGTTCCCCGCTATACAGGTAATATTATTTTGGACATTTCAAACCGCGACAATAAGGCGATCACTATATTATTGACCGACAATGCTTATGGCAGAAAACTTCAGCAGTTTACCATTGAAGCCGGCGGCAAAAAAAACATATATGTAGACCTGAAAAAGTCAAATGGCTGGTACGACTTTACCTTAACCGTAAAAGGCAACGAGGTATTTAAAAAGCAGTATGCCGGGCATGTAGAAACCGGTGAAATATCGATCACGGATCCGTTTATGGGAGGTTTACTAAGCTAGCTTATTTACACTCGTATTTCCAGTTACGGCCTTTTCCTTCGGCGATCCACTCTATTGCAGATGCTATACGTTTATCGCGTGTAGCATCTGTTTTTGCCTCTGTGATCCATTGAATATATTCTTTGCGATGCGAGGGTGCAAATTTTTCAAAAACTGCTTTCGCCGTTTTGTTCTTTGCCAGGGCAACGGCTAATGATTCCGGTACAGGCGGCTCAGCCGATTTCTTTGCCGGCGCGCGCTTTAGTGTGACACCCGCATCAGCCAGTGCAACAGCTTCTTTTACAGCAGCCAGCAGGTCCATGTTCTTTGGCAGATCTTTCACCGATTTAATATTGGCAATACGGCCAAACGCTGAAGCCCGGTCTTCCGCTTCAGCGAGGTAAGGTTGTAGCGCCTTTATTTGTGCTCCCAGCCAAAAACCGAGCGCGCAATGTTGCTTAAACGCTGCCAGGCTGCACAACATTTTTCCTTTATAATCAAAAGAAGGCACTCCCCATTTGATCGACTCCGTAATCTCAGGCGATGCCTTATGTACGATAGCTCTGAAATGCTCTAATATAGGTTTTGCAAAATCGGCAGCCTTTGCAATGTAAGCGTCTACTTTAGGGTCGAATGTTGGCATAGTATACAATTAAAAAGCAGGCATAAAGCCTGCTATAAAATTAAGTTTAAAACCCGTATAATTAATTGCCGCTGCCGAAAAGGTTGCCTACGGCGCCTTCCAGCATGGGAAACTTTTCTACTACATAGCTTTTAATAGCTTCCAGGGCTTTGGCAGCCTGCTCATCAGTTAAGCCGGCTTCCGCCTTTAACTTTTCAACTAACTCATTCATTTCAATTATTTATTTAAAATTAAAAATGGCCCACCTGGTTAGGCAGCCTTTACCAACCCCATCTTGCTTTTGCTGAATTTGCGTTCTGCATAATCCCGTGTAAGTGTAAACGATTTTTCGGATGATGACGGAAGCTCATACATGGCATCAGTAAGTATGCTCTCACAAATACTGCGCAGGCCCCGCGCTCCTAATTTGTATTCAACTGCTTTCTCTACCATATAGTTGTATACCTCATTTTCAACAATCAACTCAATACCTTCCAGCTCAAACAGCTTTTTATATTGCTTCATTAAAGCATTTTTAGGCTCTGTAAGAATGTCCCTGAGGGTATCGGCATCCAAGGGCTCCAGGTGAGTTACAACGGGCAACCTGCCCAGAAGCTCAGGTATTAATCCGAAGGTCTTCAGATCCTGTGAGTTTACAAACTTCAGCAGGTTCTTTTTCATATCCTCCTGCTGCGCCTTATCAACATTAAAACCGATCGTATTGGTTTGAACCCGGCGACCAATTATTTTATCAACCCCGTCAAAAGCGCCACCGCAGATAAACAAGATATTGTGCGTATTTACCTTAATCAGCTTCTGGTCGGGGTGCTTACGCCCACCCTGCGGCGGAACCAGTACATCAGTACCCTCCAGCAATTTCAATAATCCCTGTTGCACGCCTTCCCCGCTTACATCGCGGGTAATGCTCGGATTATCGCTTTTACGCGCTACTTTATCTATTTCGTCGATATACACAATTCCACGTTCAGCAGCTTCCACATCATAGTTGCAAACCTGTAGTAATCTTGTCAGGATGCTTTCAACGTCTTCACCCACATATCCCGCTTCCGTAAAAACGGTAGCATCTACTATGGCAAAGGGTACATTCAATACCTTGGCAATGCTGCGTGCCAGTAAAGTTTTACCGGTACCGGTTTCCCCTACCATCACTATATTACTTTTTTCAATCTCCACTTCATTGTGCGGGTCTATATCCCTGCCAGACCTTTGCTTCAATCGTTTATAATGATTGTAAACGGCCACCGCCAACACTTTTTTTGCATCGTCCTGTCCTATCACATACTCATCCAGAAAGGTCTTGATCTCCATAGGTTTTTTTACATTAAGCGAAAAACCCTGGTGCTGGGGATGCTCTTTCAGGTGTAATTCCTGGTCTATTATCTCCTGGGCGTGTTCTACACAGTTCTCACATATATGCCCGTCCTGACCGGCGATCAGTATCTCTACTTCATCGCGGCTGCGGCCACAAAATGAACAATGTAAAACAGAACCTGATATTTTTTCTTTCATATATAATTACAAAGTTAAAAAAACCACCTGTAACAAGTGGCTTTTTTAAAAAGTATTCAATACCGCTAATTTTCCCGGAATATTACTTAAACAGCTGTTAAATAATATTTTATAAACAGGGATCCATAGCAGCTGATGTTAGTAAATCTATAATTTTTCTACTATTTTATCCGCGATACCATATTTGATGGCCTCCTCTGCATCCATCCAGTAATCGCGATCGAAGTCGCGCATGATCTCATCGATGGTTTTGCCGCAATTATCTGCTAAAATTTTAGCCCCTATATGCTTAACACGCTGTGTTTGTTTGGCCTGTATCTCCAGGTCCGAACTCACCCCACGAATATAGCCGCCCAAAGAGGGCTGATGGATCATTACTTCGCCATGGGGATAAATGTAACGGTTACCCTTTTCGCCGCCGCTTAACAGGATGCTTCCCATTGATGCCGCCAAACCCATACAGATAGTGTGAACAGGGCTGCTGATCATTTTCATGGTGTCGTAAATAACCATACCGCTGGTTACAACACCGCCGGGGCTGTTAATATAAAAATTAATTGGCGCTCCGGGCTTATCTGCTTCAAGCAGCAATAACTTGGTGGTTACCTCGCGGGCGCTTTTATCATCTACCACTCCCCACAAATACACGGCTCTTTTATCAAAGAACATTTGTTCCAGCCGCTTATTCAGCATCATCAGATCATCGCGCTTATCCTGTGGTTCTTTGGGTTCTTCTTCCTCGCCCTCATCATCGTTTACAATAGGGCGCGCCCATTTGTTGTTGTATATATTTGAAAAGTTCATTTTTATTGCTTATTTCTTTTTATTAAGTAATAATACTTCGTCTATCAAACCATATTCTTTTGCTTCAGGGGCCGTCATCCACTTATCGCGCTCAAAATCTCTTTCAATTTGCTCAATAGGTTTGCCTGTATGATCATTCACAATTTCATACAGCTCATTTTTGAGCTTGCGGATTTCGTTAACGGTAATTTCGATATCGCTTGCCTGCCCGCCAATGGCGCCGCTGGGCTGGTGCATCATGATCCGGGAGTGCTTCAGCGCCGCCCGCTTTCCCTGTGTACCGGCACCCAGTAAAACGCAAGCCATAGAGGCAGCCATGCCAATACAAATTGTAGCTACATCGGGCGATACATATTGCATGGTATCATAAACGCCCAGTCCTGCATAAACGCTGCCGCCCGGGCTATTAATATACATATTGATATCGCGAACCCGGTCTGTGCTATCGAGGAATAATAACTGGGCCGTAATAATATTAGCCACTTCATCAGTAACAGGATAGCCCAGAAATATAATACGATCCATCATTAAACGGCTATATACATCCATAACCGCTACATTCATAGGTCGTTCTTCAATAATATTAGGCGTAAGCGCTGTAACCAAATGATTACCGTAGCTATGCAGGGTATTACTGGATATCCCTTTGTGCTTCACGGCATATTTTTCGAATTCTGAATTAAAGGTCATAAGTCTCTAAATTGATTATTAGTAAACGTACAGAAAATTTTTCATTCGGTTTAACCCGTATTAACGAAAAATGTACAAATGGATGCGATCAAATATCTATCCATTTGTAAAAACATAAAAAACTGTGACATGTTGACTGTAAGCCGATAATTTTATTGGCCAATTGGGCAGTTGTTTTTTATTCTCAACGGTCAATTTCCGGCAGCATTATCTGGATATTACCGGGCTGGATGACTGCAGTTATTTTATTTACCTTTCCTATATATTCCCCGTCTACCTGGAAATGCGCACGGTGCCGGGCAAGGATGTTTACCGACCGCGTTTGATGGATCTCTATGTTCTTGTTATCGAAGCCCAGTGAGAGCATGATCTTTAAGAATCCCCATAAAGTAAGGCGCTTTACCACAACAATTTCAAATAAGCCATCGTCAATTTCCCCTTCAGGATTAATTACAGCACCGGTGCCGTATTTCCCGGCATTGGCTATTACCACCATAATGGCTTTATGGCAGAAACTCTTCTTTCCGTCTTTTATCGTTACTTCCAATACCTGCCTGCGTACAATGGTTTTCCAGGCTACTTTAAGGTAGCCCATTTTTCCGCGGGTATCGCCATCTTCAAAATTTTTAATCAGTTGTGCATTAATTCCCACATCGCTCAGGTGCAGGCACAGGTGCTCTTCGTTTAAAAGAATTGTATCCATACCGGTTTGCCGGCCATTTTCAATTATTTGCAGGGCATCCTGAAGCTTTGCGGGAATCATCAGCTCCTTAGCCATGCCATTTGCCGACCCTGCGGGCACAATTCCCAAGATCATGTTGGTAGCCTTTATTGATTTCGCAACCAGCGAAACGGTTCCGTCTCCCCCTACAGCCACTACCTTGTGCGCTTTGGCATCTTTTATGTATTGATCAAGCAAGTCACAATCAACGGGATCGGGAAGATGATAGAAGTCGAGTGTAATATCTTTCCCTTCAAAATAAGATTCAATATCCGACTGCCAATCGTTATTGTTTTCACCCGAAGTTTTATTAACTATAAACAAAATTTTGTCCGGCATAAAAATACTGTTAGTACGTGTTTATAAAAGCCCTTGATAAAAAACTAAAGCTCATTAAAAAGCCGCATCTTAAATTATACGAAGGATTTGGCAACGCTACCCACTGTACGCTTATGGGTCATGCCTTAACCCAATCAGCCTCTCCCCGCGAAATCTACAAAAACGGTTTTTTTCATAATACCCTTGCATTACTTAAAACATTTATGATAAAAACAATGCCAGATGCACTCATTAAAGTGAAATGGCAAGGGAAAATAATGGAAACCAACGCAGCAGCAGACGGATTTTTCATTATAAATCTGCCGAATGAACAGCCACCGGAACCCGGCGACTATACCGTTGAAGTGGAACTAAGAAGCAAAACAGATGGGAAACTGTTAGACACCGCAGTTTCTCATATTGTTATACCCCAAGCCAACCAGTTTGCATTTATTTCCGATATCGACGATACATTTTTAATATCTCACTCAGCCTCTATTTTAAAACGGCTGAGACTGTTGCTCACGCGCAACGCTCATAGCCGTAAGCCTTTTGATGGAGTTGTGGCACACTACCGGGCGCTGCAACTGGCTCAAACAACCAGCGACAGGCCCAACCCCTTCTTTTATGTAAGCAGCAGTGAATGGAACCTGTACGACTTTATCAAAAAATTTATTGACAGGAACGGGCTGCCCGACGGCATCTGCCTGCTGAATCAGATTCAAAACCTGTCCAACGTTTTAAAAAGCGGGCAAAAAAACCACGCCAGCAAATTTGCCCGTATTGTCAGGATTTTAGAGGCCTATCCTACTCAGCGTTTTATTTTGCTGGGAGACGATTCTCAGCATGACCCTTTTATATACAGCTCGCTGGTAAAAAATTTTCCGCAGCTCATTTCATGTGTTTACATCAGGTGTGTAGGCAAACAAAAAAAGCAAAAAGTAATGGTTGAATTAGACCAGATATCGGGCAGAAATGTGCCCGTTTGTTATTTTCTTCACAGCAGCGAGGCATTGAAACACTCCGAAAGCTTGGGCCTGACGCCCATTAAAAAAGGCGCTTAGAAAAGCGCCTTGGGTGTATATTATTTAAAAAACTACTAATGGTGAGCGTGCTGGTGCTCGTTCACCATTTTGGAGAAATCTTCAGCACTGATTTGTTGCGCAACCGGTTTGATCTGGGTTTCGGCCCATTCAAATACTTTTTGAGACTGGATGCGATTGTATGCATCTTCTACATACTTGCGGTCTTTCATCATCCTGTCGATATAATCATTTACCCAGGGTTGTTCAGCATCGTTAGGCATCATACCTCCCATATAGCTAAACAATTGCGCCTGTGCAAAAGCTCTTAATTCATCCTGCTTTACATCGATCTTCTGTTCGTTCATTATTTTTTCGGAGATCAGCGTCCATTTTAACTGGTTCAGGAAACCAGGCATTTCCTGGTCGATCTGCTCTTCAGTTTTAGCTGGTTGCCCTTCCTGGCCCTGTGCATTTTGAGTAACCAGCCATTTGCGAAGAAATGCCTCGGGGAACTCAATTTTAGTGTTGTCTACCAATTTATGGAAGATCTGGTCCTGGATCTGGTTGCGGCTTTGAGAAGCCCAGTATGCAAAGATCTGATCTTTTACTTTCGCACGGAACTCCTCTTCTGATTTAACATCTCCTTCCGGAAACAGCTGGTTGAAGAATTCTTCATTCAGCTCACGCTTTTCCAGTTCGGAAACCTTGGTAATATTCAGTTTGAAAGACTTCTTTTTATCTGCCTCATTATCTTTGTTAAGGCCTAAATCGGCAGCTATAAACTCCAGTTCTTTATCTTCAAATGCATCTGCCAACACTATGTTTATGCTATCGCCAGCTTTTTTACCGCTTAATTCTTTTTGAACAGCCTCGCTGAAATAGCTCAGCAATAAAGAATTATCCTTTTTAATACCACCTTCTACAGTATTGCCCTCCGCATCTACTTCCTCAAACGTTACATTGATCACGTTGTTGGCGCCATCCACAGCTTCTTTATCTGTCATATTACCGTAGCGGTTCTGGAGCCTTTCAACCTCTTCATTCAGCATTTCGTCGGTAATATCAATATTATAGCCGGTGATATCTGCTTTTGACAGATCGGCTAATTCAAATTCGGGTTTAAGGCCGATTTCAAAATTGAAAGTATACTCACCGGGATTGTTGAGATCAAATGCAGGCACATCCATCTCCATCGGAAGCGGTTGCGCGAAAATCTCGGTTTTTTCTGTTTGCAGGTGATTAATTAATTCTTTATCAACCGACTTTAGTATTTCATCGGTAAACAAGGAAGGACCATACATTTTTTTGATCAGCCCCGCAGGCACTTTACCGGGTCGGAAGCCCTGTATGCTTGCTTTCTTGCTGTATTCTTTCAGAGATTTTTCGAATGAAGGGAAATAGTCGGCCTTATCAATTTTTACACTGATCTTTTCGTGTAACTGGCCTATCGGTTCTTTAGTAATTGTAGCCATGAGTCTGTTTAAAATTAAAAGTTTAAAGCTCAAGGTTACTAACTTTAAACTTTAACCTAAAACCTTAAACATTTATAAAGTCCGGATGAAGGGACTCGAACCCCCACACCTTGCGGCATCAGATCCTAAGTCTGACGTGTCTACCAATTTCACCACATCCGGATAAGAACATTAATCCCGATATTTTATCGGAAGGGCAGCAAAAGTACGGCTTTTATTTAATATTGCAATTTTTAATTCACGGCATCTGACTTTAAAACTTTCACGGGGATTTGTGTTAAATAGGTGGTGTAAAACAGCCTGTTAGTTTCATTACAACGGCAAACGCTTTACAGCCAGCATCTTTCTTGCTTTAAAATTGTTATATTTTTATATATTACAGTTATAAACCCCGCCCGGGGGGCATATTAGAAAGGATACATAAAGAACCGACGCAGGAGACAGACAATGAAGACTATAGAGCAAAAACCTACATACAACTTAAACGACGAGGAAGAAAAAAAGCTTATTGTGCGTGAATACCGCTCACTTTTACGGCTATTGAAAGATAAGTTGAAGCCGGGCGACAAGGACTTAATACGCCGTGCTTTTGAGATGGCCGCGGAAGCTCACAGCAGCATGCGCCGGAAAAGCGGAGAGCCCTATATCTTACATCCTATTGCCGTAGCGAAAATTTGTGTGGAAGAAATCGGACTGGGAGTAAGATCTACTATTTGCGCCCTGTTGCATGATACAGTAGAAGACACGGACGTCACACTCCAGGATATTGAAAAGGAATTTGGTTCAGAGATTTCCCGCATCGTGGATGGACTGACAAAGATCTCTAACGTTATTGATACTACCACTTCCCAGCAGGCGGATAATTTTAAAAAGATACTGCTCACCCTTACGGATGACCCCCGTGTAATTTTGATCAAGCTGGCGGACCGCCTCAATAACATGCGTACCATGGACAGCATGAAGCGGGAGAAACAGCTTAAAATATCCTCGGAAACGGTTTATATTTTTGCCCCGCTTGCCCACAGGATGGGTTTATACGGTATCAAAACCGAATTCGAGGACCTGGCCATGAAATACCTGGAACCGGATATTTATAAGGATATTGCCCGCAGGCTTGCCGAATCGAGAAGAGAGCGTACCCGTTACATCAACGAGTTTATTAAGCCGATCCGCGAAAAACTGGAAAAAAACCATTTTAATTTTGAGATTTACGGACGGCCCAAAAACATCCATTCCATCTGGAACAAGATGAAGAAAAAACAGGTATCGTTTGAAGAGGTTTATGACCTTTTTGCGATCCGTATTATCCTCGACAGCCCGCAGGAAAAAGAGAAAGAAGAATGCTGGAAAGTTTACTCATTGATTACAGATGAGTATACCCCTTCAATAGAACGGCTGAGAGACTGGGTAAGCAATCCCAAAGCCAATGGCTATGAAGCTTTACACACAACAGTAATGGGCCCCCGCGGCAAATGGGTTGAAGTGCAGATACGCACCAAGCGCATGAACGAAATAGCTGAAAAAGGCCTTGCTGCGCATTGGAAATACAAGGAAGGCACTGCCAGCGAAAACCGCTTCGATAAATGGTTTCAGCAGATCAGGGAATCGCTTAATAATGAGGATCTGGACAGCGTTAATTTCCTGCAGGACTTTAAAACCAGCTTCCTCACCGAAGAGATTTATGTATATACGCCTAAGGGTGATATCAAAATGCTACCTGCAGGTAGTAGTGCACTGGACTTTGCCTTTGCGATCCACTCGGCTATCGGCGCCAAAACAATTGGAGCAAAAGTGAATCACAAACTGGTGCCCATCAGCCACAAATTAAGCAGCGGCGACCAGATCGAGATCATTACCAGCAATAAGCAAACACCTTCGGAAGACTGGCTGAAATTTGTGGTTACGGCTAAAGCCAAAAACAAAGTAAAAGAAGCCTTAAAAGAAGAAAAGAAAAAGGTTGCCGACGAAGGAAAATATACTTTACAGCGAAAGCTGGAAGGCATGGGCGTTACCATGTACCAGGGTAATATTGAGGCAATAGCCCAGTTTTACAAACTGCAGTCTAACCTGGAGCTATTTTACCAGATAGCCATAAAAAACATCGACCTCAGGGAATTAAAAGACTTTAAAGTTTATGGCGACCGTTTGGAAGCGCCTCAGCCGGTAAAAATTGGTGAAGTAAAGCCTGAAACACCCCATATTCCGGTTCATAACCCTAAGGATGCCGAACTGATTATTTTTGGGGAGAGCAGTGATAAGATCATGTATAACCTGGCCAACTGCTGCAAACCCATTCCGGGCGATGATGTATTTGGCTTTGTCACCACCGGCAAAGGGCTCACCATACACCGTACCAATTGCCCCAATGCGGCTAAATTGATGGCCAATTATGGTCACCGTATTGTAAAAACCAAATGGGCCAAAAACAAAGAAATATCATTCCTTACAGGCGTCAGGATAATTGGGATAGATGATGTAGGTATGGTGAGCAAGATCACGAACCTCATCTCCGGCGAATTGAAGATCAATATCGCGGCGCTGACTATTGAAGCCACTGAGGGTGTATTTGAGGGCAATATCAAAGTTTTTGTTCACGACAAGGAAGAACTGGATGTTTTGGTAAGCAGGCTACAGGAAGTTGGAGGAATTGAATCGGTAGAACGTTTTGATACCGAAGACCTGCCTAAATAGGAACAGGTTACGGGGTATTAATTGATACATAAACGATAGCTTTCGGCCTGTTGGCCTTTAATGGAAGCCGGCGACGGCCGTTTGAAACCGAACGGCTTATTCTGTTTATATATTTTTCAACACAGCATTTGATTTTCTTTTTTCGAAATCCGAACCCTTATTTTTGCACTTCAATTTTTAAAACCAAAAAATACAATAGATGGTAGATGTAATTTTAGGGCTACAGTGGGGTGACGAGGGGAAAGGTAAAATTGTGGATTATTTTGCTAAAGATTACGACGTTATAGCCCGGTTCCAGGGTGGCCCTAATGCCGGTCACACTTTATACAAGGATGGCAAAAAGCTGGTATTGCACCAGATACCGTCAGGTATTTTTCATGAAGGAAAAATAAACATCATTGGTAATGGTGTTGTATTGGACCCCATTACACTTAAAAAAGAGTGCGAGAAAGTTACTGAATTTGGCATCGATCTTAAGAAAAATCTCTTTATATCAGAGCGTACCAATATTATTGTTCCTACGCACAGGGCGTTGGACAAGGCTTCGGAACAGGCAAAAGGCAAAAGCAAGATCGGCTCTACGCTTAAGGGTATTGGTCCGGCTTATATGGATAAAACCGGCCGTAATGCCTTGCGTGTGGGAGATTTACTGCAGGACAATTTTCAAGAGCTTTATGAGCAATTACGCCAAAAGCACCAGGTAATAATCAACACTTACCATTTTACTGAAGACATAAGTGCTGACGAAAAAGAATTTTTCGAGGCGGTAGAGTTTTTAAAGGAGCTGAACATTGTTAATGGCGAGTATTTCATCAATAAATTATTAAAAGAAGGTAAGAAGATCCTGGCAGAAGGCGCACAAGGCAGCATGCTGGATATCGATTTCGGAACCTTCCCGTTTGTTACTTCATCCAATACTATTTCTGCCGGCGTTTGCAGCGGTTTGGGAATCGCTCCGCAGCATATAAAAGAAGTTATTGGTATTACAAAGGCCTATTGTACGCGTGTTGGCAGCGGACCGTTTCCAACAGAACTGGAAAACGCGGACGGACAAAAGCTGCGTGATGTAGGAAATGAATACGGCGCTACTACCGGCCGGCCACGCCGCTGCGGATGGATAGACCTGGTGGCTTTAAACTTTGCCTGCATGATCAATGGTGTTACCAAAATTGTAATGACTAAGGCTGACGTACTGGACAGTTTTGAAGAATTGCAGGTTTGTACAGCATACAGCAGAGAGGGTAAAGAGCTTACTGAAATACCTTTGCGTCTTGACCTGGATCACTACGTTCCTGTGCTTGAAAAATTCGAAGGCTGGCATACAGATATCACGCAGGTGAAAGATTTTGCGGCACTTCCTGAGAAAACAAAAACCTATATTGCTTTTATTAATAACTACCTGGGTGTCAATGTAGATTTTATATCCAACGGTCCTGAAAGAGACCAGTTAATTGTGGTATAACTTTTAAAAAAATTTTATTTTAAAAATTTGGCGATTTAAAAACTTAGGATAAAATTTACAGTATAATTTATTAGATCATGGCAAAATCAAATAAATCAAAAACAAGTGAAAAAGAGGCTTTCGACGACGAAAAGCCGGTTAAAAAAGCTTCCTCAAAATCAAAAAAGGACGATGAGCTGGAGGAGGAGGATGACTTCCTGGACGAAGATGAAACTCCTGCAAAAAAAGGAAAAACCGCTAAATCGGACGACGACGATGACGATGATGTAGAAGACGAAGATGATGACTGGGGTAAAGCTGAAGAAGACGAAGATTGGGATAAAGACTTTGAAGAGTTTGATCTGCCCAAATCTAAAGGTAAGTCTGGCGGCGGCAAAAAATCCTACGACGATGACGACGACTTCAAAATGGATGACGAGTTCAAAGACCTGTTTGGCGGTGGTGGTAAAGACGACTTCGATGACGAAGACGACGACTATTAATAACCTTTATTGATCAGCTCAATTGCGTAGCAATTTTGACGTAAGAGATATAGGCGTTTTTAAACAAAAAGTGTTGAATTGGTTAAAGCAATTCAACACTTTTTGTTTTTTAGACAGCAGCCAATACCAGGGACAGTATGAATTCCTGGCAGCTGCAGGCGCTAAAGCTATATTTCAATCTTCTGACGCCGATGCCCTTGAACAGTTCCAGGCATATATCACCGGAAACGGGCGATGGATGTTTGGTCACCTGGGCTACGAATTGGCTACCGCCGAAAAGATCTGCCATTCCGCAAAAGCCGACCAGCTCTTGTTCCCCGATATTTGTTTCTTTGAACCCCTGATCCTGGTGATCGGTAAAGGGAATGACCTTACCATTGAAGCAGAAAATCCTCACGAAGTATTTGCTGCGATTGAGCAGCCTCCGGTTATAGTTGCGGATACCCATAAGCCCCTCCCCCCTGTACAAAGCAGGATGACTCGGGAAGCGTACATCGCCACTATTGAGCAATTAAAAAAACACATTCAACGTGGCGACTGTTATGAGATCAATTTCTGTCAGGAATTTTTTATTGATCATGCGGAGGTTGATCCATTTTCAATGTACAAAAAGCTCAGCCGGAAATCACCTAACCCATTCTCGGCGTTCTACCGGTTACGCGATAAATGGTTGTTATGCGCCAGTCCCGAACGGTTCCTCAAAAAAGAAAATGGTCGCATTTCCAGCCAGCCAATAAAAGGCACATTGCGGCGTACCAATGCTGATAATAGCCAGAAAGCAGAAAGACAGTTACTGTTTGAAAGTGAGAAAGACCGGGCTGAGAATGTAATGATTGTAGACCTGGTAAGAAATGACCTTTCACGCATATGTGAAGAAGGCTCTGTGCAGGTTGACGAGCTTTTTGGTATTTACAGCTTTCCGCAGGTGCATCAAATGATCTCTACTATCAGCGGCACTCTCAACAAGTCAGTGAACTTTAAGGATATTATTAACGCTACTTTCCCCATGGGCTCTATGACTGGCGCGCCCAAAGTAAAGGTAATGCAGCTGATCGATCAATATGAAAAAAGCAGGCGGGGCATTTTTTCGGGAGCATTGGGTTATATACAACCGGGCGGAGACTTCGACTTTAACGTGGTGATCAGAAGTATCATATATAATCAAACTACACAATACCTTTCTTTCCAGGCAGGTGGCGGCATTACCATCTACAGCGATGCAGAAAAAGAGTGGGAAGAAAGCCTTTTAAAAACAAAGGCTATCAAAGATGTGCTAAGTAGCTGATGAATTGTCCTTCAGCCATTTTACGATGTCATCATACTTTGCTTTGCCAGTAGACACATCGATAACAAAATTGTACAACGCCTCTTCACTTGCATTTATATTTATAGAATATTCCAGCAATAAGGTGACTGCGGCAAGCATACCTGTTCTTTTATTGCCGTCCACAAAAGGGTGATTCACGATAATACTTTCCATTATTGCAGCCGCTTTCTCAACAGCTGACGCATACAAATATTCGCCACCAAAAGTTTGAAACGGTCTGGCTATAGCAGATTCTAACAAACCGCTGTCGCGCAAGCCTTTTGAACCGCCATAATCAGCTATGGACATCTCGTGCAAGGCCAATATATCATCAAAGGAGATCATTGAGCAAGTTTTTGCAACACGTTGCCATATTGCTCTTTTATCTTTTCGTAATGTTGAGATAAATTCAAAGATTTTTCGTCTTTCACCGCAGCTATTTTGGCCAGGTGTTCTAACACCTCCCTTAATATGTGCTCATCCTCCAGCTTTGTAATTTCCTTTATTGCGGCAAGTTGCATTTCTGATACACTCATTTCTTCAAAATTTAGTACCCAAATTTACTAAATTATTTTTCTGCGATGTAAAACAGGTCCAGGCAGTCGTTACCGGCCTCCGCAATAAAGAAGTCGCTCATTTTGATCTTAGCCACCATTTCGTTATCGCTGTTTAGCATTTTCTTACGGTTCCAGCGGTTTAAAAGATCATAGGGCACCTGCAATACCCAGCGTGGCAAATGATGCTGAAGATTTAAAAAGTCAAAACGGGTAATCCGATCTACCGCTTTTTTATTAGCGTGGTAATACACCATCGCGGTATCGTCGCCGTACACTCCTAATGTTTTCACACTGCTGAAATCTTTCAGTAACAAATCTTTCAGGTCAGGAACCAGGTATTCCCTTATATGCCAGGGATTACGCGTCAGCGACATTTTTTTATTTGGTGTGGTAACAATCAGCTTGCCGCCTGGCTTTAATACCCGGTGAATTTCTTTGGTAAATAATTGATCGTTTTTTATATGCTCAATTACCTGGAAAGTGATTACAAAGTCAAACGTATTATCCGGAATGCCCTCAAAAGGAGGAATATTCATTTTCAGGAACTTGATATTGGGATATTTCTGTAATAACGGTGCTACGTTATCATTTTCAAATTTATCAATAGTAACAAACCGGTTTACTTTGGGAGCGATCAATTCGATACCGTAGCCGCTTCCGGTACCAATTTCCAGCACATCTCCGGATACCAGCCTGGCAGCTTCATCATAAGCTAATAAAGATCTTTGGTACACATAATTATCCGATGCATCTAATTGCGACACCCTTTCCGCAGTCTGTATCAATTTCATTTCCTCAACTTTTTATAAAACGCCAAAATTAGCAGAATCAGGTCGATAAACTAGCAGAAGGTTTACCTGTGTCCTGTTTCCTGCGAATGAAATCACAGGATATAAAAGGTTTTTATTGTTGAAATGTCAAAATATTACAGAATATGGTATTAATATTCTATTTTACACAAAACATAAAATCGATATATGAACAGAAAGGTTTTTGGTTGGCACAGTCCGTCTTTAAATAAAGAAATGCCTATTGTAAGCTACGGCAATTACGGTTTTGCGTTGTTACTGGTACCAACTGCTGCCGCAGATTACCTGGAATATGAGCGTTTCCAGCTGATCGATTCATTGGCGCCTTTTATTAACGCAGGTAAAATGAAAGTCTTTTCGGTGGATAGCGTTAACAACGAAAGTTGGTTAAACAACAATATGGCGCCGTGGGATAAATCACATCGTCATGTACAATGGAATCATTATATATACAACGAAGTGGTTCCCTACATCAAAAGTGAAACCAGCCCTGAAACACCCGTGTTTGTTAGTGGTGCTTCGTTTGGAGCCTTACATAGCATGAACTTGTTTTTAAAACGCCCCGACCTGATCAGCGGCGTGATAGCCATGAGCGGTGTTTACGACCTCACCTATTACAGTAATGGTTATACAGACGATAATGTTTATTTCAACAGTCCGCAACACTACATGCCCAACCTTTCAGATCACCATATACTGGAAAACATAAGGCGTAGCAATCATATACATATATTAACCGGAAGCGGCGCCTACGAAGATCCGCGGGCGGGCGGCGAGTTCGCCAAAATATTATATGACAAAGGTATTAACTACGATTTCGATAACTGGGGAGAAAATTATAAACACGACTGGCCAACATGGCGGGATATGCTACCCAATGTTCTGGCTACGCGGTTTTAATCAACCAAAGACTGCATTCCATCAAATATGTTGTGTTCAAACAAGCCGGCTAAGCAGTTCCCGGAATGAATTTCCGTCGATCATTCTTGCCCCCAGGCTCTCAAGATATGCTGTATAAACCTGGCAATCTATCAACTGTACGCCCTCTTCCATCAGCAATTGCACATACCTGGTAAATGCATATTTAGATGCATTACTCACCAGGCTAAACATGCTTTCTCCAAAAAACACCTTACCTAACCTCACGCCATAAAGGCCACCAACAAGTTTTCCATTTTGCCAAACCTCGGCACTATGCGCATATCCCATCTGATGTAACCGGTCATAGGCATCCACAATCTCATCGCTGATCCAGGTACCTGGCTGCCCGGGGCGGTCAACATTTTTACAGTAACTGACTACCTGTTTAAATACTTTATTAACGGAGAATTCAAAGGCATTGCGGTTTAACAAAGGCCGCAGGCTTTTACTGATCTTTAATTCATCAGGGAACAATACAAACCTCGGATCGGGGCACCACCAGAGTATAGGGGGCTCGCTATACCAGGGGAAAATTCCCGACCGGTAGGCTAACAACAGGCGCTCTACAGATAAATCACCGCCTATTGCCAGCAGCCCGTCAGGTTCGGCCAAATGAACGGGGGGAAAATGTATTGAATCATCCAGGGCAAAGATTGCCATTCTTCTATTAAATTACCGGTAGAAAAATTGAACCTCGAAAAAGTTTACCTTATGCTACTACCTCCTCAACAGTTGCATTAATACCTCTTTCAAGAATAGCATCGCACATAGGTTTAAGGTCGTCGTACTGCCCTTCTTTTACGGCATATTTACCTTTAAAATGAATTATATAAGCGCATTGTTCGGCCTGTTCAAAGCTATGCCCGCAGATTTCCATTAATGTTTCAATAACCCATTCAAAGGTATTCACTTCATCATTCCAAACAATCAACTGGCACGATGAAGCAGTAAGTGTAAGAACATCTACATCTTCCCAAACCCTGGTATCAGTATTGTTTTGCATACTGCAAAGATAATTTTTTATCGAACAAACACGTTTTATCGGGTCCACTTGCAACCATTTTTCCTTTGGCATACTCCTTGTATTTAACAATATATTATCCGTAATTTCTAAAAAACTTACAATGAAAAAATTTGCATCGTTTTTTTTATTGGGAGCTATTGCCCTGTTTTCCTTTGCATCATGCAGTAAAACCCGCGATGGACTTGGATTAGACACGATCCGTAACAGTGCCAGAACCGGTAAGTGGGAAGTTACCAGGCAAATTTACCTGGGAAGCTCTTCCGAACCCGCTACTTCCGAAAATCTGACTGCAGGCGCAGGCTGGGCCGAATTCAAATCGGACGACAAAGTGCACTTTTACAACGAAAGTGGGGTAGATAATCCGGCAGACGCTAAAAGCTATTCGTTTTTGGACACAAAATCAATTCTTTATGGAGGTGACAAATTCGAGATACAGGAAAACCTTGCAGGTTCTTTTAGTAAAATGACGCTTCAGCGCTCTACAACTACAGGCAGGGAAGTGTATATTTTTCAACGTTAAAATGCTACACTGCAAACTTTTGCCCGGTTAAGTCCGGGCTTTTTTTTGCCCCTAAAGGAAAATATTGGCCGGGATAGGTGGATTTCGGCGATTTTAAATATCTTTAAAACCTGCTTGCATTGAAACAGCTTGCTATACTATTCGAAAACTATATTTAAAAGAAAACTACAATATGGCAGATAACACTTACGACGCGATTGTTATTGGCAGCGGTATTTCCGGTGGCTGGGCCGCAAAAGAACTTACGGAAAAAGGACTTAAAACCATTATGCTGGAGCGAGGGCGTGATATTAAGCATGTACAGGACTATGTAAATGCGAATAAGAACCCCTGGGATTTCCCGCATCGCGGTGGCCGTACGCAGGAGATGATCAAAGATCACCCTGTATTAAAAAGAGATTATCCTTTAAACGAAACCAATCTCGATTTTTGGGTAAATGAAAAGGAATGCCCTTATACGGAAACCAAGCGTTTCGACTGGTACCGGGGATATCATGTAGGAGGGAGATCATTAATGTGGGGAAGGCAGAGCTACCGCCACAGTGACATCGACTTCGAAGCCAATGCTAAAGATGGTATCGCCGTAGACTGGCCTATACGTTACGCGGAGTTAGACCCGTGGTATACATACGCAGAAAAATTTGCGGGCATTAATGGAACCAACGAGGATTTTCCCGGCTATCCGCATGGCGAGCTGATGCCCGCTATGCCTATGAATTGCGTAGAAAAAGATGTTGCGGACAGGGTAAAAAAACATTACAACGGGTCGCGCATTATCACCAACGCACGGGTAGCCAATATTACCCAGCCATTGCCAGGTAGAACAGCCTGCCAATATCGTAATAAATGCTGGCTGGGCTGTCCTTTTGGAGGATACTTTAGCACGCAATCTTCTACCCTGCCTGCTGCCGTTAAAACGGGCAACCTTACATTAAGACCTTTTTCAATTGTAACAAAGATCATTTACGATAAGGATACAAAAAAAGCAAAGGGTGTAGAGATCATTGATGCAGAAACCAACAAGACCTATGAATATTTCGCCAAAGTAGTTTTTGTTTGTGCCTCTGCATTAAACTCAACCTGGGTATTGATGAACTCTGCTACCGATGTATGGGAAGGTGGATTGGGTAGCAGCAGTGGTGAATTAGGACACAACCTGATGGATCACCATTTCCGCTGCGGTGCTTCTGGCAAAATAGAAGGATACGAAGACAAATATTATTTCGGCCGGAAGCCAGGCGGTATCTATATTCCAAGGTTTAGAAATATCGGTAATGACAAAAGAGATTATCTGCGTGGTTTTGGTTACCAGGGAGGTGCAAGCCGCCAGAACTGGCAACGCACCATCGCAGAATATAGTGTAGGCGCAGAATTGAAAGAAGCGTTATCTGAGCCCGGATCATGGACGATGGGACTGGGAGCATTCGGAGAAATTCTACCTTATCACGATAATAAAATAACGCTGGATAAGAATGTAAAAGACAAGTGGGGCTTACCGGTACTTAACATAGACGCGGAGATCAAAGAAAATGAGAAGAAAATGCGTGCAGACATGATGAACGATGCAGCTGAAATGCTGGAAGCCGCAGGTTTGAAGGACGTGCATACTTATGACAGCGTTTATGGGTTTGGCCAGGGCATACACGAAATGGGCACCGCCCGTATGGGACGCGACCCCAAAACTTCTGTTCTCAACGGTAATAACCAGGTATGGGATGCCAAAAATGTATTTGTAACAGACGGTGCCTGTATGACCAGCGCAGCTTGTGTAAACCCCTCTCTTACTTATATGGCGCTTACTGCCCGTGCAGCCGACTTCGCAGTAAAGGAGCTTAAGAAAGGAAACCTATAATGGTTTAATAAACTAACTACCGGCGTTCGGATAAAATTTATCAATTGTCAAACTAATTATAAAACATGAACAGAAGACAAGCAGTACAAAAAGTTGCGCTATTAATGGGCGGCACTGTTTTGGGAGCAGAATTGTTCATTCAAACAGGTTGTAAAACCACCCCTAAGAAAGAAGCTGCTGAAGCAGGAGCGGAAGTGCTACCCGACTTTTTCACAAAAGATGAAATAGCCTACCTGGATGAAATAGCGGAAACTATTTTACCTAAAACAACCACTCCGGGAGCCAAAGATGCCAAGGTGGGTGAATTTATGCATGTAATGGTACGCGATTGCTACACGCCGCAAGACCAGCAGGTATTTAAAGAAGGGCTTAGCACCATCGAAAAGCTAAGCAAGGAAAAATATAAAAATGGCTTCATGCAAATGCAGCCGCGGCAAAGAACGGAGCTGCTAACGGCGCTGGACAAAGAGGCTAAAGAATATACCGGCACTGATGATTATAAAGCCAAACAGGCCTCGCTTGATAAAGAAGAAAATGCCAAAGACTCTATCGAAAGATCCAAAGGCAATTTTGGCTACTCCAAAGCACGCCTGTCGAAGCACTATTTCAGTATGATGAAAGAGCTTACCTTGCTGGGCTTTTTCACGTCGGAACCGGGAGCTACCAAAGCGCTTCGCTATTCAGCCGTGCCAGGCAAATATGATGGCTGTATGCCTTACCAGAAAGGAGACAAGGGATGGGCTACTTAGTAAGCTGATTCGCTAATATATTGAATCGCTGACAAGGTAATATTCCACAAATATTCAAAAATGAAATGCCCGTTGTTATTACTGCGGGCATTTTTTAATTTTTGAACATTTTAGCTATGAACCTTGTTAACTGATCAACTAGTCAGCCGGCTTACCTTTTACCACATCACTGATCACCGCCAGGTATCCTTTATCTTTCTTGTCGATACTGAGTTCCCAGAACATAATACCACCCAGCCCTTTGCCCAGCGCATACTGTGTCTTTTTCCTGATAGATTTCTCGTCATCAAAAGTTACAAAAATCTTTTGTTCTTTATTATAAGCATAGCTGGCCTGCGCCTCATCATCATAATAAAAAGAAAAACCGTTAGCTTTACTCACTACCCTATCGAAAATATTATGCGATAGGAAATTTTTAAACACTCCCGGTTGGTACAATCCATTATTAGCGCTTTCCACGCGCTCCCAGCTTCTCCCATAAAAAGCAGCACCAATCACCATTTTATGCCGGGGCACACCAATCAACTCGAGGTAGCTTACACAGGCATGTATCGATTCTTTTTGGCCAGCGGTACTATATAACGGTGTATGATGACCTGTATGCGGCGTATTGCCATGCACCATATCATAATTCATCAGGTTAACATAATCTACCACCGGCATTACCTTAGCCCAGTCGATCGACTGCTCCAGGAATGTTGGAAAGCCGCCCGCAGCAAAGCTGATTTCCTGGCGCTTGCCCAATGACAACCTCAGCACTTTAACAAGCTTCGTAAAATTATCTTTATCCGCAGGTTTAAATGGATGCCCGGGATAGCCCTCTATTGCAGGATACTCCCAATCAAGATCGATACCATCTGTTTTAAAATAATCGGCCAGTTGCTTAACCGAAACGGCAAACTCCTTCCTGCCTTGCTCTGTATCAAAAACGTCGGAGCAGGTTTTACAACCGCCCCAGCCTCCTAAAGACAATAATACCTTTAATTTTTTGTACCTGCCTTTTAATGACACCAGCTTTTGTATGGTAAGTGAGTCTGCCTGGTTATCTACTTCCAAACGATTGCCTTTCAGATGGCAAAAGCTGTAAATAATATGTGTTACCTGCTCTACGGCGAAACTATCAATATTTGTGGCATTGGATGCATAATAAGCGATAACACGAAAATCACTTTTTGGTTGCTGACACCAGGTTTTGTTTGTAACAAAACAGGCAACTAATATCGTACAGTACAGAATTACAGGTTTCATAAATCGTAATCATTAAAGTAAATAACCGGCTGTTGATCTTATAGCTTAAAAATAAGCCAGTTTATGCACTAACTGTCTTTCTTTGCCTTTACGACTTTTTAAAATATGCCCCCATTCTTCGTCTTTTTTACCTTTCACGAAAAGTAAACTACAATACAGAAAATTCTGGCGGGGCTCAATGTAGCGATGACTATGATACCGGAATCGCTATCCTTGCAACCCCGGCCGGCTTTAACAGCGGAAAAACAAGTCGCCTGGTGAAGTGCTGTGGATTGCAGAAGAACCGCAGGTACGATCACAAAAAGCAAGGATCAATTGAGTTACAGCAATTCTTTCAGCTTACTGATTACCTGGTCTATCTCTTCTTTGGTATTATGCCTGCTAAAAGAAAAACGGATAGCTACTTTATTCGGATCGCCGCTAATTGTATTAATTACATGCGAGCCCTGGTTGGCGCCACTGCTGCAGGCACTGCCGCCCGAAACACAAATATTATTGATATCCAGGTTGAATAATAGCATCTCCGAGCGCTCTGTTAGCGGAAACGAAGCATTTAAAACAGTGTATAGCGAGCTGCCAGCATAATCGCCGTTAAAGCTTACTGCCGGTATTTTTTCTACCAATTGCTCAGCCATATAGCTCTTGAGTGATTTGATATATGCTGAATCCTTTTCATAGTTTAACATTGCCAGCTCCAGTGCTTTGGCAAACCCTACTATACCGTAAACATTCTCGGTACCTGCCCGCATGTTACGCTCCTGTCCGCCCCCGTGTATCATGGGCTTTATCTGTAGTTCACGGCTGACGTATAAAATACCCGTTCCTTTCGGACCATGAAATTTATGGCCCGCTGCTGAGATAAAGTCAACCTGTATCCGGCTCAGGTCTATGGGGTAGTGCCCAACTGTCTGCACACAGTCTGAGTGAAATATTGCATTGTATTTTTTGCACAAAGCGCTAACTGCATTAATGCTTAAAAGATTGCCAATTTCGTTATTGGCATGCATAAGGCTTACCAGGCACTTCACCCCTGCATTAGCGAGCTGCTCCTCCAGGTTTTTCAAATCGATATGCCCATCCGGCAATAATTTTACGTAACTATGCGAAATGCCGTCAGTAGTATAATGAGACACCGTGTGCAATACGGCATGATGCTCTATGGGTGATGTAATAATATGTTTGCATCCCAGGTCTCTTAAAGAGGCCAGTATCGCAGTATTATTAGCCTCGGTGCCGCCGCTGGTGAAAAAAATTTCTCCGGGATGGGCGCCCAGCAACCTGGCAACAGTTTTGCGCGCATTCTCTAACGCTAAACGTGTTTCCCTTCCATAAGAATAAATGGAAGATGGATTGCCAAAATGAGTGGTCATGTAAGGCAACATGGTATCCAGCACTTCTTTATCTAAAGCGGTAGTTGCAGCATTATCTAAATATATTCTTTCCATAACAAAGCGCGGCGATTAAAGCGTGCAAAGTTACCGCAAATAAACATACAAACCGGGGAGCCTAATAGGTAACACCGTTCCGGCTCATGAATCGCTCAGGATTAGAGAGTTGTTCAAATTCAAATTGGGCATATAGCCCGTGGGCATCCAGCGTCGCCAGCATGGTACGTCTCACCTGGAATTGTCCGGCAAGATCGCAGAATGCCTGAACCATTGTTTTTGAAAGCCCTTTACCCCTATGTGCTTCTAATATAAAAATGTCTGCCAGGTAAGCAAATACCGCCTGATCGGTAATCATCCGGCCAAAGCCGGCTAACGTTCCTTCGGCACTGAAAATGCCCAGGCATATGGAGTTCTCAATAGAGCGTTCTACCAGCTCTATAGTAATACCCCTGGCCCAGTAACTTTCCCCCGACAGGTACTGGTATACCTCGTTCAGGGGAATGGCACGTTTGTTAAAAGAGAACCGGTAACTTCCTGAATAAAAGTCATCCGGCAAAGGAATTGTTTTCATTTTCTTTGTTCTTTGTGTGACGCAGTCACTTTCTTGTTATACCTTTTAAGTTTCTTTTTGGCGCCTGGTAAACCAATACTTGATTTAATACCTTCCAGCGTAGTTTTAATAATATAATTAATGGGAGACTTGTCCTGCCATCGCTCAAAAAACACTAACGACTCTTTTCCCCTGTTGTTCTTCCGAACTACAAAGGCCATAGCTATTCTGCTTACCAGCTTGTTCATAAAGGTTTGGTTAGGCAAGTCCTTTTTATTGAGCAGTCCCACTTTCAATCCTCTGTAACGCATATATGCCGAACCAATGGCTGCATCATTTGTTCCAATAGCGTTTACCTGTAAACTTTGCAGTTGCCCGTCAAAAACCTTTGCACCTACCAGCGGTACCAATACGGTATTAAACTGCGTGAGGTCCATAGGTCCAGTTGTAAGGTTCATCCGCATATACCCGGTAGTGTCACTGTAAGACTGGCTTACATCTAAAGTGGTATGTAACTGATCCAGCACATCTGCAGACGCCAGTATATAAATACTATCGTTTGGTTGAATATTATAATTTTTGATATTGCGCATCAATACGTTAAGATGAGATACCGGTATGATGCCTAATGTATCTGTATTAGGATTAATTTCCCAATAGGTTACATGCATATTATTCAGCTTAACACTGTCAATATTCAGGCTGCTTTTCAAGCCAAGCAACATCTCGACAGGTAATGGTTTATACCGCTTGGCGGTATCAGGCTGCAGCTTATCTTTAAAAGTGAAAAGATCTACATCATTCAATTCTATACGGCCAATGCTTAAAATACTGTCGTGATTGTACTTCTCAAGATCAATTGGGCCGCCGATAATTTTACCGGTTTTAATACGGAGGTAATCCTCATTGTATGCTTTAGCAATGCGATACTCTTCAACTGATTGTTTAGGCACCAGGCTAAACGAATCAACGCCCAGCACCCGGTCCTTAGCAGTAAAGCCATACCATTGCAAAGTATTTTTGCCGGTGGTAAACTTCCCGTTAGTACCATTAATACTCAAATGATCGCTATTGGTAATGATGTCGCCTATACTACCGATATATTTTGAATTTAATGCCACATTTCTCACATCTCCTTTATCCAGTTCCAGTACCGCATTATTTTTCCCGAGGCTGTCAAAAGCCAGCTTGTCTAATGAGAGGATATTCAGGTTAGTGCGCCAATTCATTTTACCATCACCGTCCTTATTCATCAGTACATCGTTGAGCTCTATATTGAGCTTATTGTCGTTGGTAGCATATTTCCTGGCTTTAGCTGTAATAAATTCAAAGTTGGTCAGGAACATTTTGATCTGATCGGCCTTCACAGGGGTCGCCGGGGTAGACTTAAGATTGGTAATCTTTAAATAACTATTCAGCTTTGTTCCGTCCCAGCGAATATAGCTCGCCGAATCCTGTTTATTTATCAGCTTCAAATCAATATCCGGCCTTTCCAGCAATGCGCTGCCTACATCGACACTGGTAGCCCCCTTTTCTTTTTTGGCAGAGCTATCCTTATTTCCAATGATCGCAGTTACTTTGGGCTCTTTCAATACCAAACCCTGCAGGGTAAGGTTGCCGCTTACAATTTCGGTGATATTAGGAATAATGGTAAGGCGGGGCACAATGGCCATAATAGTGTCAAACTGGTTTTGCCGGTGTAGCTCGATGCCCTCAATAATACTATGGTTTTTATCTTTAATATCCAGTTTATCCACCGACACACGGAGGTCGGGTCCTGAAAGCAATACTCGCTGTCCGTCCAGGCTTAATCCTTTTATTTCAGGTTTACCTGCTGCATTTTTAATAAACTCATTCAACAGTATTGTATTGAAACTACCGGTAATATGGTTTTTATTGAGCATAAGATCCAGGGAAGTATTGGATCCGCTTATTCCTCTCAGCACAAGAGGTGTTTTACTTTTTTTCGTTGGGGTGTTCGTATTTTTTTTACCAGATGTAGATAGCTGTATAGCGGCTTTGTTCCATTTTACGCCATCCACCAGAATACTTTGACTGGTGCTGTCGAGGATAACCGACCCAATAAAAATACTATTTGCGCTGGCTCTGATATCAGGGCTCCTTATCTCCATGTCTGCAGCGCGCAAGCCGCTCTTGTTTTCAGAGAGATGTACCTGGTTTAATTCAGCCACTAAATTTCCTTTTTTGAAAATTCCCTTATCAAAACTTAAAATATTGACGGACCGTTGTACATTTTTTATTCTGTTGGCGCTTGCAAAATCATTCGCCCGCAAATCAAGATTGGTATTGGTAAGCCGCAAAGAGCCGCCCTTGCTAAAATTCAATTGGATATCCCCCCTGTAAATACCCAGGTTTTTAAGGTCCATTACATCGTCTATGCTATTTAAAGTTTCAAAAAGATTTTTAGACCGGTTTTTCTTTTTGTTGCCATTCAAGGTGTAATTCACCTTGGGATCGTAAAATGTTGCGCTTTGTGCAGAAAATACATTTTCGTACAGCAACGACTCCCAGGATAGCCCCCTTACCTGGAAACTGGGCATCAACAGACTTTTAACGACCTTACCCTTATCCAGCTCTTTAAAGTTAAATTGACTGAGATTGATAATGTCGTCTTCAAAACGAACACTATCAAAAGATATGGCATAACGCCCGTCCCGTATTACGTTTTCATAGTTGTGTAACGACATTACAAACTTATCCAGCGAAACAGGCCTGGCGTCATTTTGACGAACCGTTAGCTTGTATATTTCAAAGCTATTATCCCTCGAAGAAAAAGTACTTGCCCTCCCTTTTTTAATAGTATTCACATCTATATCTGCATTCTTTACGCCCACATATCCCAGGCGCATATCTCCCAGCAATTGCTGTATTACTGCGTCTACCCGTTCTACGCCAACTTTTTTTTCTTTCTTTTTCCCGTTCTCTTTGCGGTCACTATCAATATCCAGGAAAATTTGCGGCCGGCTACAGTACACCGAATCAGCAATAATGGTTTCGGAACTGTATAAAGAGTCAAAATCGATATTGGTTAACTGTAACTTATCAAAAAATATTCTGAAAGCCGTTCTCGAACTATCGCCCTTTACGGCACGCAGGGTACAGCTGTCAAATTCCACACGCTGGTTTTGCAGGTTTACCCTAAAATCTTTAAATGCTATAAAATGCCGGCCACCGGGAAAAGCAATATTCTGGTTATAAGTTCTGACTGCTATATTATCGGTAAAAGATATTTTCTGCTGACCTTTTTTTCCTGTGGTTGTATCTACCTGCAAATTATCTAACTGTATATAAATATTACTTACTGCAAACGGTTTTTCCCCGGCCCTTGTTTTATCGATAAGAGAGAAGCTGCCATCGTCCAGCCTGAACTTGTCTATCTGCAGCACATTGATCGCATCTGTTATAGACTTCGATATACGCCCCATTTCCTCGGCAACAGAAAAAGTATTGTCGCTGGTGGTATCTTTTATTTTATTCCGCGCCCTATTACGTGTAAAAACAACACTGGGCGACACTAATCTTATAGAATCAATTAAGATTTCTCTTTTAAAAAGCAGCGGTAAAAACCCTCTTGCCTTGATGCTGATATTTTTTGAATTAACGGCATAGCTGGTAGCCGCAGTTGTATCTGTGCTAAAAATGGATGCTTCCTGTAATTCGATTTTGTTTTTGATCCAGTTAAACTTAAACTTTGATACCTTCAGCTTTAGTTTCCCCTTCGACTGCGCATACACTATCTGCTCAAGCGCCTCCTCTGCATGATCTATAAACCAAAAGTTAAAGGCAAGCACAACCGTGGCAACAATACCCAGCAAGATAAGCATGGTACGGTACCGAAGCCTTTTAAACCGTAGCTTCTTTAGCTTTAGCTCTCTTAAACTAATTTTCTTTTTCAAATACTACTATTTGGTCTTTCTTGATAGTCAATTTATATGCCGAAGGCGAACGCATATTACTAAATATACACAAAAGACTGAATATCTTGTTCAAGATACAAGGCAACCAGCAACAGCCTGTTAATTTTAAGAAGTAATTAGGAACATTTTTGAATCGGCAGGCGAAACAGCAGAGATCTGCCAGGTGCTAGCGTTGTTTTAAATTAGCATGTTTGTAGTCCAACACCTTCATTACCTCGTTACGGTAAAGTTTGCCTATAGGAAGTTCAGTTTTGTTCACCTCCAAGAGTTCCTGTGTATAGGACGTAATTTTTTGTACCGAAACAATAAACGACCGGTGGATCCTGATAAAGTCCGGCTCTGGTAACATTTCCTCCACCGAACTAATCGATTGTTTGGTTACAATTTTGGCGCCTGTGGTAAATATCTTTACATAGTCTTTCATACTCTCGATATATAAAATATCCCCAAGCATTACTTTTATCATTTTACGGTCAACACGAAAGTAAACGAATGACTCAGAACGTTTATCGTCAGCCACCGGACGGGCCGCAGCTTTAGGATCAGTAAAATGGTAGGCTTTATTAATCGCTTTCAAAAAACGTTCAAAGGGAATGGGCTTTACCAGGTAATCCACCACATCAAGCTCATATCCTTCCAAGGCATACTCCGAAAAGGCGGTGGTAAAAATAACTTTGGGGGGATTTTTCAACGCTTTTAGAAAGTCGTTGCCATTCAGCTGCGGCATGCGAATATCCAGGAAGATAAGATCTATGGGTTGCTGCTGCAAAGCCGTAAAAGCCTGTATCGCATTTGCGCATTCGCCGGCAAGCTGCAGCGTGGGAATCTCCGATATATACCGGCGGATCACATCTCTTGCCAATGGCTCGTCATCAACTATCAGGCAACGTATCATACTTGTTTCTGCAAATGTCCGGCTTCAGGAGAAATGATTTTTATCAGAGGCACGGAAGGCTTTCGCTCCAGTTCCATTTTCAAATTCAAAATAAACACTTCTTCTTCATTGGTGATATAAAATTCATGTTTTCCGGGATATAACAAGTCCAGTCGGGTTTTAACATTCTTTATGCCGATCCCTGAAGATTTCAGCGGTTGCGCCGCACCGGTTTTTCCATTTACCAGCTTCATATGCATGCGCGTATCCTGCAAGGTCACCCGCATGTTAATCCAGGGCTGATCCAGCATACTGCTGGCCCCGTGCTTAAATGAATTTTCTATCAGAGGAAGCAATAGTAAAGGCGTTATATACAAATCAGCTGTATCATCTGGCAGCTCCAGGTGTAACTCCAGCCTGTTTCCATATCTTATTTTTTCCAGCTCAATATAGTCCCGTATCATTTGGAGTTCTTTGGCCAGGGGAACTAGCGAATTATTTCCCTCATAAAGGATAAACCGGAGTATATCCGACAGCCCCGTAATTAGCCTGGCTGCAACAGGTGCCGTATCCTGTGTATGCGAATAAATATTGTTTAAAGTATTAAACAGGAAGTGAGGGTGTACCTGCGCCTTTAATAGCTGTAGCTGGGACTCTACGTTCTCTTTTTGAAGCTGAAGGTTGCGCTGTTCTTTGATATACCAGTGCTTCATCAGTTTTATAGAGGCGGCGATGCCGGCCGTGGTAAGCCCTCCGCGTAAACCGCCCATCATGGACCGGTGAATGATAATGGGTTTCATTTCATCGCGGAATACATAACCACGATCGGCCAATATATTGATGATTGGGTTAATGATATAATTACCCAGTAAAACCGAAATCCATGCTGTAACCAGGAACAGGGTAACCGTTAAAACAGCTGTAGCCCAATAACGCTGTTGCAGCAGGAAACGGGGTATCACAAAATACATTAATGCATAGGCCAGGAACATATGGCTCCAGGTAAATATAAACGACTCAATAAAGGCTATAATTAACCGCTCGTTATAACGCCCGTTACTGTTCCACGCAATAAAAGAATATAAAAATGCCTGGAAGATCCACCAGAATGTCCAAAACGCCAGGTGCCGCCTGATGCGATACTTTCTTTCGTCAGAAAATATAAAAGGATATTTTTCCATTGTATCACCTTAAAAATACAATGGAACCCCGGCCGAAAAAAGTATTTGATTCAATAGTTGCCGAAAATTACTTTTTCGTCGACAAACGGTTTTAACTAAAAATGCCCCATGCCTGGAAAAACACGGGGCCAATTGTGCTAAAGAAAAAAAATCAATATCTTTTTACCCATTCGCTTTTATGTTGCTGCTCCCAAGCCAGCATTACCGTTTCCAGCATTTGTTTCAATGCTATTTTTACCTTTCTTTTTTTAACGTTCAGCTTAACGCCATTCATCTCTTTCTCCTCCATCAGCAAACCGCTGTTGGTGTAAAATCTCACCTTATTTAAAAGCGGCGCTTTTAAATTACTTTCTACTACCCAAAATCCATTGGTACATACCCAGGGCTTTACTTTTACATTCCTGTTTTGCGCCGTAACAGTTAATTCCAGGATAAGCAGGCAAAGCAGTACTATTATTTTTGTCGCTTTCATTGCAAATATTTTTAGAGATCAAAAATGGTCACTCCTGTAAAAATATTTCAGCGATAATTTTTAGTAATCATTAATAGATTGAAAACAGCTGTTGGTGGACAGACAACAAAATATGGTAGACAAACACAACAGTCGTCTACAAAAAGCTTTAGTCGTTTTTTTGTGCTGGAGTCCTTCATGATGCGCCGGGGAATTCTCTTCAGGTCAGGAAGCTACAGGGCAAAATAAAGGGCTTCTCAAAAATGAAAAGCCCTTTATCTGTTGGTATATTTATTTCTGATGCTTAGCTCACCTTACTCCCATCAAGAGCGCCCTCCTCTCCATTTACAAAAACCAGCTTGCCTGCCGCATCTTCAGCCATTAAGATCATGCCATTACTTTCTATGCCCCTCATTTTACGGGGGGCCAGATTGGCTACTACCACCACTCTTTTACCTACTATAGCCGCTGCATCGAAATGCTGGGCAATGCCCGACACAATTGTTCTTTTTTCGAAGCCAAGATCTACCTGCAGCTTTAACAGCTTATCGGCCTTCTCAACTTTTTCAGCAGATAATATTGTGCCCGATCTCAGGTCTATTTTGGCGAAATCATCAAAAGAGATCTCCGGCTTCAAGTCAGATGCTGCTGCCGCCATTTCTTCTTTTTCGGTGGGTGATTTTACGGGCGCTTCCGGTTTTTGCTGGCTGCCCGCCTTCAATTTCCGGATCTGCGCTTCAATTTCAGCGTCTTCAATTTTCCTGAACAAAATTTCGGGCGCACGTAAAGAATAGCCTACACTCAGCAGGTTTATTTTCCCCGCATTATCCCAGTCCAGCATCTTATCCACCACCTTCATCATATGCAACATTTTTTTAGCGGTAGCAGGCAAAAACGGGTTAATGAGAATAGCCAGGTTGGCCGTTAATTGCAAACAGAGATGTAAACAGTTGTCAATACTTTGTTGCGCCTCCGGATCTTCAGCCAGCTTTTTGGCAACAATCCAGGGCTCTTTCTCCTGCATATATTTATTGCCCTTACGACTCAGGTCGATTGCTTCATATAAGGCATCTCTGAAGCGATAATTTTCCAGCGCAGTTTGAACCTTTGCTTTCGCCGCTTCAATATCTGCAATGATCTGCTTGTCTTTTTCGTCTAATACAGCAGTATGCAACTTCGGCACCTTACCCCCGCATAGCTTGTGCATTAAAACAAATGTGCGGTTTACAAAATTCCCAAATATAGAAGCCAGCTCATTATTGTTCCTATCCTGGAAATCCTTCCAGGTAAAATCATTGTCTTTATTTTCCGGGGCATTGGCACAAAGCACATAACGTAACACGTCTTCACAGCCGGGGAAATCTTTGATATACTCATGTACCCAAACTGCCCAGTTGCGGCTGGTAGATACTTTATCACCTTCAATATTCAAAAACTCATTCGCAGGTACATTGTCAGGCAATACAAAATTACCGTGCGCCTTTAGCATGGCCGGGAAAATAATACAGTGGAATACAATATTATCTTTACCTATAAAATGAACCAGCTTGGTATCTTCCTGACACCAGTAATCGGCCCAGTTCTCTGTCAACTCTTTTGTTGCAGAAATATAACCTATAGGCGCATCAAACCATACATAAAGCACTTTTCCTTCAGCATCCGGCAAAGGCACTTTAATGCCCCAGTTACTGTCGCGGGTCATAGCACGGCTTTGCAAGCCGCTATCCAGCCAGCTTTTGCATTGTCCGTATACATTATTCTTCCACTCTGTATGTTCTTCCAGTATCCACTTTTTCAGGAACTCTTCATAGTTCTGCAATGGAAAATACCAATGTTTTGTTTTTTTCTTTACCGGTATGGCATCGCTCAATGCGCTGCGCGGATTAATTAATTGTTCGGGCGATAAAGAACTGCCACATTTTTCACACTGATCGCCGTAAGCATTGTCATTACCACAAACAGGACAAGTACCAATTATATAGCGATCGGCTAAAAAAGTATTCGTTTTTTCATCATAATACTGTTCACTTTCCTTCTCTTCAAACAGGCCATCGTCATACAACTTTTTAAAGAAAGCGGCTGCTGTTTCGTGGTGCACAGGGCTCGAGGTTCTGGAGTAGATGTCGAATGAAATACCCATTTGCCCGAAACTGTGTTTTATCTGCTCATGATACCGGTCTACAATCTGTTGAGGAGACACTCCTTCCTTCATAGCCCTGATGGTAATAGGCACGCCATGCTCGTCGCTGCCTCCTATAAACTTTACATCTTTATTTTGCGCGCGAAGAAATCTCACGTAAATATCCGCCGGGATATAGCAGCCTGCCAAATGCCCGATATGTATGGGACCATTTGCATAAGGCAATGCGGCTGTAACCAGCACTCTTTTAAATTCACTCATAACCTACTTTAATACTTGTAATTAGCTTGCAAAAGTAATTATAATTGGGCAAGCCACGGAATATAGGCCTTATCTGCACCCTATTTTCCTCACAACAACGGACGTTCGTTTCCTGTACTGCATTTATCCTCAGTTTACTTTTATGCAACTTTCAATCTTCTCTAACATTAATATTATCCACAAATTTCTGTTAATCGCGGCATGGCTCGTAAATTTGCACCCCTGATAATATAAAAAAATCATATAAGTATATGCCTCTTATCAAAAGTATATCTGGTATCCGCGGTACTATCGGCGGCAAAACAGGAGACACATTGTCACCGGTTGACGTAGTAAAATTTACTGCCGCCTACGGAGCCATCCTTAAAAAAAACGCGGGAAAAGATAAAAATATAAAAGTGGTAATTGGCCGGGACGGGCGTATCAGCGGAGCTATGGTAAGCAACCTGGTACAGTCTACCTTATCTGCAATGGGTATTGATGTAATTGACCTCGACCTGAGTACTACGCCTACAGTTGAAATAGCAGTTCCCCTCGAAGGGGCCGACGGAGGCATTATACTTACCGCCAGCCACAACCCCAAAGAATGGAATGCGTTAAAACTGTTGAATGAAAAAGGAGAATTTATTTCTGCCGAAACAGGCCAGGAGCTATTACGCATTGCCGAAGCTGAAGATTTTAATTTTGTACCGGTAGATAAACTGGGTACCATTAAAAGAGATGATTCCTATATGCAAAAGCATATCGATGCCATCTTAAACTATCCCCTGGTAAATAAAGACGCCATTGCCGCTAAAAACTTTAAAGTAGTAGTAGATGCCATTAATTCTACCGGCGCCACTTTTGTTCCGGCTTTATTAAATGCTTTGGGCATTGATAATGTTATTGTTTTAAACAAGGAAGTTACCGGCAATTTTGCGCACAATCCCGAGCCGCTGCCTCATCATTTAACTGAGCTAAGCAGCACCGTTGTTAAAGAAAAGGCGCACCTGGGCATTGCAGTAGATCCCGATGTAGACAGGCTTTGCTTTGTTTGTGAAGATGGCAGCATGTTTGGCGAGGAATATACATTAGTGGCAGTTGCCGATTATGTGCTATCTCTCCGCCAGGGCAATACGGTGAGCAATATGAGCAGCACAAAAGCCCTGAAAGAAATTACATTGAAAAGAGGCGGCTCTTACTCGCCTTCGGCTGTGGGTGAAGTAAACGTAGTAAAGAAGATGAAGGAAACGAACGCTGTAATTGGCGGGGAAGGCAACGGTGGTATTATTGTGCCCGATTTTCATTATGGTCGCGATGCCTTAATTGGTATTGCATTATTTTTATCGCACCTGGCTAATCAAAAAGGCAGCATCAGCTCTTTACGCCGCCAATATCCGGATTATTTTATCAGTAAAAATAAAATTGAGCTGGATAGCAGCATCAACGTGGCTTCTGTTTTTAAAAGCATTAAAAAGAAGTACGCCAAAAATCCTATTAATGACGAAGATGGGTTAAAAATAGAGTTTGATAATGATTGGGTTCATTTGCGCACCTCCAACACCGAGCCCATTATCCGTATTTATTCGGAAAGCGATTTTGAAAGCAAGGCCAACCATATTGCCCATAAATTGATGGAAGACATTAAAGAAGAAATTAAGTAACCTAATACTTTACAGTATGCCCGGCTCTTACAGCCGGGCTTTTTTATTTTAAGCGCCCCTTTATATGCCGTGGCACTGTATTTGTCAACCTAAGATTGTACTAAACCTTTTATCTATGACAAACTTAAACTCCTCCGATATACATGATTCGGAAAAAGACAGGGAAAAATTAAAGCCCGAAGAAACGGTAATTAATTTACCCGACGTGGAAGATATTCCCGGCCAGGCCAATGTAAAACCTCCCGAAACCAACCAGGAGGAGGATCTTACCATTGCTTCAGACGACGAAGAAGGCGTTGGTATTTTTGGCGAAGAAACCGATGAAGAAGACATTGATCCCAGTGACGACACGAATGTTACCCGGCAGGAACGGGAGCTACTCAAAGACACAGAAACGCTGGACAATGTTGATGACGAAGATCTGAAAAGAGCGAGGCTGGATGACACGGATTTCGAAGGCGAGAAGCTGGATGAGCAAACGCCGCAGGACGGTAAAGACCTGGACGTTCCCGGGCAGGAAGAAGACGATGACAATGAAGACATCGGTGAGGAAGACGAAGAAAATAATGAATACAGCCTCGGCGATAATCAGTAGGTGCCTGATCTTATTAATGCTACAGTTCTTCCGGTGGAAGAACTTTTTTTATGCACCCGATCCATCTCTTAAACAATTCAAAGACTGACCTGTTTGTTATAGAACTTACTCACATTAAAAATACACAATAATGAAAGCCGTAGGATTTAAAACCTCTCTACCTATAAATGAAGCAGATAGTTTTATTGATTTTGAAACGGATACACCCCGGCCAACAGGCCACGAGATATTAGTACAGGTAAAAGCGATCAGCGTAAACCCGGTAGACTATAAAATAAGACAGAACAGCGCCAAAGAAAAACTATTGGATACACCTAAAATAATTGGCTGGGACGCAGCAGGCATAGTGGAAGAAGTGGGCAACGCCGTAACACTTTTTAAGCCGGGAGATGAAGTGTATTACGCAGGCGATATCACTAAAAGTGGTGCCAATGCGCAGTTTCAACTGGTTGATGAACGCATCGTGGGCAAAAAACCGGCAACCCTGACATTTAGCGAAGCCGCAGCTATGCCGCTTACCACGTTAACTGCCTGGGAAATTTTATTCGACCGGATGCGGATCAACGAGAAAGACAAAGGAAAAACAGTGTTGATTATTGGTGGCGCTGGCTGCGTTGGT